>Ga0325414_1003088_pt1 | contig 17205 bp, 7 predicted proteins | sample PopdelMetagenome_8_FD_206183 | JGI IMG/M metagenome (GOLD analysis project Ga0325414, IMG submission 206183) | Populus deltoides microbial communities from Bellville, Georgia, United States - Leaf-PdKOR-R3 | ecosystem: Host-associated > Plants > Phyllosphere > Phylloplane/Leaf | place: USA... | reverse complement strand
TATAATTTCTTAAAATTTTGATTTTGCCCTTCATTGCTGGTACTAATTAATAAAAAGCTCTCTTTGCATTTTATTAAACGTTACATTATATTGTACATGTACTTCTCCTTCTTCTTCTTTTACTGTATATATGGAAAATTTGTAATTTTTTTATTTATTTTATAAAACTAGTTTTTTTCATATTTTTTCTTCTTTTATTTATATTCGATATTTTTATCATTTTACACTTAATATATATATTACTATTTTTTTTCTTATCTTTATTTTTTTTTAATATTTTTTTATTTTTTCATCTCTTTTTCTTACACTTTTTTTGAAAAGAATATTATTTTTTATTATTTATATTTAAAATATTTATCACTCTACACTTGTCTATTTATACCATTTTTGTGTTCTTGTCTTCAACCTTTTATGATTTTTTTTTTGTTTTTTTCTTTTTTTTCTTTACACTTTTTTAAAAAAATATATAGTATACAAAAACTAAGAAAATGGTGTTTCAATATAGCAATTTAAACATTGTCCCATTTTTTTAATACATTAAAAATGAATTTCAGATATTACATGTTTTTATTAACGCGTATAATTTTCACTATACTTTATTATATGTAAGAAATGATTTTTTTCATTAACAATTATATTTTTTACTCGCAATCAAGAAACATGTTAATAACACTAATACATTAATTCATTTGCGTTCAAAAAAAAATATTTAACCTCCAACTAGGTGAGTTGAATAGCACATTAACACATTTTTATATTTATTGGCACAGATTGTTCTCAATTTATTTAATTAGATACATACATAGGCCTTTTGATTTATAATTAAGAATTTTATTGTGAAAAAAACATTTAAAAAGCTTATATATTTATTTATTTATTTATTGTGAAAAAAATTATCTGACCGAGACGAAACACGGGTCAAGTTAAATGCAAGAGATGAAGGCTTCAATATTATAAATGTATTTTTCTATATCATGAATTTGTTAGATGAAGAATAGATGAATTAAAAAATGTATTAATTAATAAAACTTTAAAAAAAAATTAATTAAAGACTAGATTATAAAGTTAATTTTTCCACTAAAAAGTAAGAGATACATACAAATACAAGTATTTTATTTCGACTATCTTTTTTATTTTATACATCTTATTTTAGTTACTATGGTTGCTATGTATATATAATTTTTCTTCTTATAGATGCATAATGCAAATAAAACTAATCTATTATAAACCTAACATGAAAAAAAAATCAAGATAAATTAAATAATTTCTTGGTAATATTATGAAATTATCATTCAAATAATTCATCACCATTAAAAAAATACTTAAATTATATAATTTTAAATTTTACAAAGAAATATTAGTTAAGAGCCAAATCAGCAAAACAAAACACACACAAAAAAATCAAGGGGGGTTTTTTTAAAAAAAAAAGATAAAGACATGTCTCAAGTCAATTATTACCTTTTTCAATTACAACGATTGAAAAATGGTATTTAAATTTTTTATCTCAAAAAACTCATTTTTTATTTTGTTTCTATCCAAATACATAAATTTTATTTTTAGTATGTTCAAATGACATCATCACCTCCATTAAACTTTAATCTCCAAAACAAGACCATAATGATCATTTTGTGGCCAACTAAATTCTTTTTTTTTTCTTTTCTCTTTTCTTTCAGCAATTTTCTATAATCTCTTAATATCTTAAACTAAAATGTAAAAATATAAAGTTTATGATCAAAATATTAAATCCTAAAACAACATGGACTAAATATTTAAAAAGAAAAAAAATTAAGGGACTAGAGTAAAGTTTTTTGCATTTTTTGAATAGTGCAATCGATAAAATGCTTTGTTTTTATTTATGTTAATTATGGCCTTTGTTCTTTTATTTTTTCTAACAATAACCTAAATTTATATTTTTTTTAAATCAATCTTTCATTATGTGTCATGATATTCTTTAACAACTAGCATTCACATCAACTTCAAATCAAAACAAATTAAAAAAAATATAAAACCATGACAACATAACTTTAAAGATCAAATTAAAAAAAAATAAGTGTCTAGAGCAAGAGGAGCTAAACATTTTGAGAGACTTAGAATAAAAAAATGTTAGAAGCAGTGAGTCGTTAGTGAATGAACAATAAGGAACACGATGAATCATTAAAATTGAGCATTAACCTAATGTCAGAATACTTATTTGAGATTGTGATAAATCCAAAGAAAGCAAGTTGAAACAAATTATGAATCTTAATTCTCAATCAACCGAATGTTGAAGAAAAAAATTAAAAAATATATATCAAAAAGAAAAATATATGAAAATCCAATGTTGAAAAATGAGATTAAATAAATAAATAAATATAAACAAAGGGAAAATACCTTTTAAAACATTTATAAAAACCCTTGTGAATTTAACCAAGATAAATTATCAACTAATTACAAAATGATCAAATTGAAAAAAAAATTCAAGGACAAAAACAAAGGAAAAAAAGATAGGCCAAGCACACGACACTAGGTGATCCTGCATGTTTGGGCCTTTGTATATATATAGCTCATGTGTGTAGAACTAAGGAATCCCCACTATTCTAAGCCATCTTAATCTTTTCTTGCTTGTTTAGAAGAAAAAAAAAAGTAGGTGATATGTCATTTTCCTTTCCAAAACCAGACCACCACAAAGGTGGTTAGAAAATCAAGAGATGTTTTTTTTTTTGCCTAAAAATCCATGTTTCAACCCATTTGTATCTAAAAACCTTCAGTAAACATTGTTAGAACCTCAATAAACTAATTTGTCAACAAAAAAAAGGGTTCAAAAACATGAAATCAAATAGGTGAAAACTTTTTTCTCTACTTTAGTCTACCTTTTTAGGCCATATGAAAGCTTAAAACACCTCAATGATATTCCTCTCGCCAATAAGAATACTTTGACACTAGGTTTACCTATTTTTTCTAACACAATCGGACCAACCGACCTTCTTTTTTTTCACCATTTTTTGACGACTCTCTTTTCTATCTCAAGCTCATGAATCAAAATATAAAGAAAATAAAGTCCCAAATCAAAATATTAAAAACCTTATATACATGTTTTAAAACTGAAAAAAAAAAAAGAAAAAAAACCAGGGACTAAAAATGTTAAAAACATGCCTTAGCTACGGTAAAAAGAAAGAGTGAGATTTTGTTTCAATGTCAATCTTGATCCTTATAATTTTAATTATATTTAATCAAGGAAATTGAACTTGGTTTTGTCAAACCAAGCATGGATTCAATGCCAAAAACTTTTCTAAACGTTGTGAGAAACCTTTGCGAAGTTAAGCAAGATAGATCACCATTTTTAAATTAGCTAAATATTAAAAGATCAAATTAAAAAAAATAATTAAAAAAATAGCAATGAAAAAAATATAAAAACATTGTTATGTCCATAGTGTTGTGTGAGTAGGTATATCATGAAAATAGCACCCCGATTAATTTTTTGTTGATAATCATTCTCTCCTCTCATATCCACATGAACTAGTACAAAAGCTTCCATACTTTGGAGAGTCAACTCTAATGACAATAATAGTTGAATTATTTTGTGATTGTAATTAAAATATTGAATTTTAAGATTATTTGTCACTTAGATTATATCTGATATTGTGGTTGTTTTTGTGTTTGTGGTTTCAAAAAAGTAAATTTTGAAAAAACATGTTTTTGTGTGGTTGCTTTACGTAATTTATGTGTTTGGTAAAATTCATGGTTCAAATAATTAATATTTGGTTAAAATTATAGTTGGACATGAAATTATCAAATATGATATCAATTTTTTCCATATTTGACATTGAACAATTAATAAATATTAAAAACCTTATATACATGTTTTAAAACTGAAAAAAAAAATGAAAAAAAAACTAGGGACTAAAAATGTTAAAAACATGCCTTAGCTATGATAAAAAAAAAGAGTAAGATTTTTTTTTAATGTCAATCTTGATCCTTATAATTTTAATTATATTTAATCAAGAAAATTGAACCTGATTTTGCCAAACCAAGCATGGATTCAATGCCAAAAACTTTTCTAAACATTGTGAGAAACCCTTGCGAAGTTAAGCAAGATAGACCATTAACCCCATTTTTAAATTAGCTAAATATTAAAAGATCAAATTAAAAAAAAAATTAAAAAAATAGCAATGAAAAAAATATAAAAACATTGCTATGTCCATAGTGTTGTGTGAGTAGGTATATCGTGAAAATAGCACCCCAATTAATTTTTTGTTGATAATCATTCTCTCCTCTTCATATCTATATAAACTAGTACAAAAGCTATCATACCTCGAAGAGTCAACTCTGATGACAATAATAGTTGAATTATTTTGTGATTGTAATTAAAAATATTGAATTTTAAGATTATTTGTCACTTAGATTATATTTGATATTGTGGTTGCTTTTGTGTTTGTGGTTTCAAAAAAGTAAATTTTGAAAAAACATGTTTTTGTGTGGTTGCTTTACGTAATTTATGTGTTTGGTAAAATTCATGGTTCAAACTGCTTCTTCATCAAAAGCATGTAATTAATATTTGGTTAAAATTATAATTGGACATGAAATTATCAAATATGATATCAATTGTTTCCATATTTGACATTGAACAATTAATAAATATTAAAAACCTTATATACATGTTTTAAAACTAAAAAGAAAACGAAAAAAAAACTAGGGACTAAAAATGTTAAAAACATGCCTTAGCTATGATAAAAAAAAAAAGTGAGATTTTGTTTCAATGTCAATCTTGATCCTTATAATTTTAATTATATTTAATCAAGAAAATTGAACCTGATTTTGCCAAACCAAGCATGGATTCAATGCCAAAAACTTTTCTAAATGTTGCAAGAAACACTTGCGAAATTAAGCAAGATAGATCATTAACCCTATTTTTAAATTAGCTAAATATTAAAAGATCAAATTGAAAAAAAATGATTAAAAAAAACAACAATGAAAAAAATATAAAAACATTGTTATGTCTATATTGTTGTGTGAGTAGGTATATCGTAAAAATGACACCCGATTAATTTTTTGTTGATAATCATTCTCTCCTCTCATATCCATATGAACTAGTACAAAAGCTTCCATATTTCGGAGAGTTAACTCTAATGAAAATAATAGTTGAATTATTTTGTGAATATAATTAAAAATATTGAATTTTAAGATTTTTTGTTACTTAGATTATATTTGATATTGTGGTTGCTTTTGTGTTTGTGGTTTCAAAAAAGTAAATTTTAAAAAAACATGTTTTTGTGTGGTTGCTTTACGTAATTTATGTGTTTGGTAAAATATGTGGTTCAGTTTCTTTATCAAAAGCATGTAATTAGTATTTGGTTAAAATTGTAGTTGAACATGAAATTATCAAATAGGATATCAATTGTTTCCATATTTGACATTAAACAATTAATACATATTTAATACTAACTATTTAAAAATAAAATTCTACACTAACACTAACACACTTGGTTGTACACGAAAAAAGTATTACAGGACTTGATAACAATATATGTGGTGTTGTTTTCTGTTGATCTTGGTCGTAGAGGGTGGTCGGTGTAAATTTAGTTTTGGTTGGTATGTTTTGCAGTGGGTTGTGACTGGAAAAAAAAAAAAAAAGAAGATGAAAACACTGGTTATAAAGAAAGGTTCTTTAATGTTGGAAGAGGTCGAAGTAGATTTGAATATGGGAACAATGAGAATCTTGAACTGGGTTCTCACAGTGAGACATGTTTTTCATTAACCTGTGGTTCGACTACAATTAAACACGGATCCTGCATCTTTAAACTTGTGTTTTACTCTTTAGCAAATATTTATTAATTGTGTTCAAACCGCACCACATTTTCTAACACAAAAACAACTACTGTCTTAGAGTTTTGAATACATAAATTTTTATGGCTTAATAATAAGTTTTACAAGTAATTTTATATATAATTAGAAGTGGAAATTCTATTTAATACAATACTGACATGAACAACAACAAACAAAGTAATAAAAAATTAATATGATATAAATTGAAATGAATGACATTTTATCAATTAAAAAAATAGAAATAGAAATAAGTAAGATTTATTCATATGTTATTTTTACGAAACACTTAACCCCTATTTTCGTCCTTTTCTCATAACTTTTCCACCCCATCCTTTTTTCTTTTGCCTCAGAATCCAAAACACTACGATCCTGGATTGATCGTGATTTAATATGTCAAATCAGAGAAGTTTGTAAAGACTGAATATACGAAGAAGTTTGAGTCGACACATTCCAATTTCACGGTCATCGTGATCATCAACGAGGTGGCGGAGGGTGGCTTTGCCTTTGCCAACTCTTCCCGGAAAATTTGCTCCTTGTACAAAATAAAACCGCCCACCTCTCAAAATTTCGCCTTGCTGTATATACAAATTGTGATCCATGACACCCTATTTTCTGACTGTTAATTTACCTGCTTTAAAAATTTAAAAGAATAAGGCCAGGATTGCATATTTGTGGTGGCTTCCCTTAAAATGGATGAAGGCAGCTTCCTGTTTGATTCTAAGTGAAGAGAAAACATCACAGCTACGACATAAGTTTTGCAAGTTACTAAAAAAAGTTGCAACTTTTATTTTTGCAGTTGTTGTGTCTTCTCTCATGAATACTGTGGATTCCTGTAATGCATTCATGATCTTATTCTTGGTATTTTTTTTACTTGGTCCCTATAATTTAAGTTTTTATATTTCAAACTTAGAGCTTTATTTTTATGATGTTTTCAGTCCCACAAAGTTGGCCCCTGTAATTAGTTTTTATGCTTAGTTTTTACTCGGCCCACAAAGTTTATTTACAATCATTTTAATTTTGAGTTTTCGAGTTGAATAAAAAATGTTTTAGGGTGAGAAATATAATTATTGAGATATCCATAATTTATTTATTTTTAGTTTTTAGACAGAAATAGTTTGAAATTTGAATGTTAGAGTCTAAGTTACCTGGGCCGCCAACAATTGAATGTGGCTGAGATTCAAGCTTTCTATAATTCTTTTTAAAATACGGCTTGCGAGCCTCGTTTTTTAGGCCCATGCTTGCCTAGATGACCCGTATACGTGTGTGTGTGTGTGTGTGTGTGAGAGAGAGAGAGAGAGAGAGAGAGAGAGAGATCCTTTTTAAATAAAACATATAATGATAATTTTAAAAATCATAAAATGATAGCATATTGTTAAAATGATATCAGAGTTTTTAGCAGGTAATGTTAACAATGATTTCATGAATGATTATATATGAAACTATTATGTATTAAAAAATTCCTATGAATATCCAACGAGAATGAACTGTCTAATTTTTTTATTGTTAATTTTTTATACAATTTTTATCAAAATAATTATTCCTTTGTTTTCACACACTGTAACGTAAAGAATATCAAAACATAATTATTTTTCTTATTTGAACTTATTTTTGAAGTTGTGATGAGTCTTTATTTAAAAAACATAAAAAAAATATGTTTTCCATATAAAAAATACATAAACAGAAATTATTTATAGACAGAGAAACATTTCGAAGCGATTTATAAAAGGGTTGGCTTGCCAGACACAGTTGTGTCTCGACAGTTTCTTTAAGGAAAGATTGTTTTCATGCTAGAAACACGGTGTTACCTACTTTATTATGAAAATAATTTGTTCATGCATCATGAAGAAATTTCTATAAAATAAAAAATAAACTAGGTTGTGTGCTTAGGTATTAAGTAGTGATAATTATTTTTTATTTCGTTCGGTTTTTATTAAAAAAATAACTAAATTAAAATATTTTTGTTTGGACTTTGTTCTATTTTTTTGGTTTCATATTTATAAAAACAGACTATTTCAACTATTTTATCTATTATTCTCAATCATAATTAAAATAATTAATCATAATACTATTTTCACTATATTCCACTAATAATTTACCTTGAAAATTTATCCTCTTTATACACGACAGGCATACATGTGAAGCTAAATATTTTTGCAGAACACCTCTCACCAGCTCGATGTGCTTAAGAAAATAAAATGAAAACTCAAAATTTTTTTTATTTGAAAAACAAACTTTCTTGATTGCCAACCAACTTTTTTAAAATTCACTAAAATTAAGTTAAGACATTACAAGTGACAGTCTTAGGATTCTTGTCTGTCTTATCATCAAGCAGGTCAATGCAAGCGCAAAGAGCACATAACAGTTGAAAGGCAGAGACCGTAAAATACATATATACAACTCCAAGAGACCATACAAAATTGATCCTACGGCTACTCGCCCTAATTTCTTTTCCTAATACAATAATGAGCACCACGTATTCTTGACAATCAGTTTCACACGACCAATTATTTAAAAAGAAAAAAGGAGGAAAATTAAAAAAAATAAAAATAAGAGAGAGAGTGGAAAACAGGGGAGCAACAACGACTTGATCACATCACCAAGTCATCCCCAAAGAGGTAGAGAATTCTCTCAACAGCCCAACTAGGCTCAGCCCTGGTCCTAGCCAGGCTCTGCGAGGCTGTCAGCAGAGGTGCCCTACACAGAGGGCAGGTATTGTGATTCTCATCATGCTCATGATCGTGATCTACCCATCTATCAATGCAATCCCTGTGGAACACGTGGCAGCAATTCCTCAACTCTCTGACCTCATCTTGATCCCTCAGCTGGCTCAAGCAGACAGCACATGTGTCACAAACTCCCGGCATCCTCTCTGTGACATCACCGAAAGTGGTCAAGATCAGACCGTCCCTAATTTGCTGCGAAGAAGGAACAGGATGAGATTGCTGTAGAGAATCATTGCTGGGAGAGGCTAAATGGGTTCTGTTTTTGAATCTCAGAGCCCAAGCCAAGGCCCATCTCAAGACTGCTAATACAAGAGCTGCCTTGTATAAAAGATGGGTCACTATCAACCCTGACTCTTCTACAAAAAAACCCATCAAAATTAACCAATGCAAACAATAGAGAGCAGTAGCTAAGCAACGAATCTGAAAACGAAGAAACCCTGGAGGAGAGAACGAAAACAAGTAATAAGCAGAGAGGGGAAGAGGAGGAGGAGGAAGAAGAAGAGAGAAAGGGGGAAGTTGAAATGAGCATCTGGGTGCTTTATAAAGGCAAAGGTGAGGGGTGATAATGGTGGGAGCCTTTTGCTTTACCTTTTGTTTTTTTTATTTTTTTTGTTAGGTGTCATATCTGTTCGGAATAAAGTGTCGCTACCGACTATACAGTGATTAGGTCACTGCCATGTGCGTTCGTGTAGGTCACAACACGCATGGACGGTGGCTTGGTATCGCAATTTCTTTTTATTTTAATAAAATGTAATTGATCCTTGAAAAAGAAAGAAGGAAAAGTTAAAGCAGCAAAGCAACTAGGACCTCAAAATTTGTTCAGTAAAACTTATTTAATGAAGTCCGGTATGCCATTTCTTTAACCTAAACTTCATTTATTTTCTAGGAAATCATGTAAAATCCAGTGACTATAAATAAATAAATAAAAAACTTGTCCCAAGTGGGTGTTAAAAAAAACTAATCTGAAGTTAACCCAAAATCAAGTTTGGTTTTTTTAAGACTTGAATTAATTTGTAGCTTTTGGCAGTTCAGCTCCAACGCCCTTGTTTAGACTGGAAAGGAAAAGGAGAGGAAAACGAGCTGGTTGCATCATCATCAACCTTCGACATGGACAAGCAAATAACACCAAAGGCAAAGACTGTTAGGTGAGGGTAGGAGGGGTCTGTGACTCTCTGTCATTTGCAATTCGGAGGTCGCTTTCTTTTTTCATGGGCACGTGAGAAATGACCCCATCACGCATGTAAATTCCACTTATCCGAGTCAGAACCCACAAAAAAAGGCGTGATGATACATCTAATTACTTTCTTACAAGTATACAAGCAAGCGAGAAAAGAATGAACTTACTTGCACCTAAAAGGAGTCAATAACACCTCATAATCCACCATGTTCCAATCTAATCAAGGATCGTGTTTATGCATATATATCCATACAGGGGAGGCCTTCAAGTCCACGGATAGAGGCAGAGCCATCATGTCTTTTGATTTTCAACATTGATGTTCCCATGTTGCTATCTCTACTTTTTATCACACTTCAAGTGATAATGAGCAGCTCTTGTTGATAGCGATGATGTCATTCTCAGAAGATTGTGGGTTTCGAAATCAGTCGTCAACTTCACATAAGGCTCTGAAACAGGGGGGGAAGGGCCTCAAGAGAGAATCGAATAATCTTATCCTATGCTGTATTTCAAAAGCCATAAAAAAAAAACAAAGGCAAAAGGAGGAATGTTACACCCACACACACACACACACAAGAAAAAAGGAAACTGTTATGACGTTTAGCAAGTGGTAGTTCAATTAGATTTGCTGACAAGTTGTGACCACGTACGTAGGCAGATACCAAGAGCACAAGAATGAGAAATATACTAGACGTCAAGCAAGCATACAGTATCTAAAACATGGAAATACCTCCTTTGTTAATATTCCATGAATACCCCAAATTGTGCACTCCGTTTACTTGCCCATTTAAATTAAATCATGATTCATGAGTATTAATCACGTTAAAGCTGACATGATTAATATAACTTTGTAAACAGCAATAATAATACTACAGAAAAATAGAAATGAAACTCATATCAACTATCATATATGATCTTCAATCAGCGGTTTAATTTAAATAAATTTAATAAAATATACGGTTTGGAGGGGAAAAAAACCCGCACAATATGGATCAGGCTGCAATATTGGAGGTAAAATCCAATACACAAACAGGGTTCTTTGCAAATAGTCTCCGAATATCCTCTATCTTGCTAGACAAAGTTCTTGCACAAAAAGCGAGGTTTTTTTTAATGCGATGCAAAAGGAACCGCATTCGACACTTGATGACTAGCAGCCCATCTGCTCGGGTGCACAATATACATTGTACAAACAAATACATAACTTAACCAACACAATTTATTCAGGAAACAGACAACTTGCACATATGCAGATTAAAGACATGTACAATTTACAAGCTGGTATGTGGGCCCTGCGGTCCACTTTCTTCCATTTTCTGTTTCATCTTGTACTGCAAAGTTGCAGGAGCACAGTCCAATGGTGTTTCCCCTAGAAAAGAAGTAATGCGTTAGCATAAAGTAGAATATTAGGGACCGACAGACTCACAACTTATGACTAGTAAGTTTATCTTGGATGAGATAAAAGAAATTATCGTCCTTGGTCATCCTAGCACATCATCGTTCACTAGAACCACATTTAACCTTGCTTGCAAAGTGCAATTTAACTTTTCTTTGTTTCCCTAGATAACTAAAAACATATAATAGTAGAACCCTTCAATAACAAGATGATTACTCCACAAGTCCCCTTATTACCACAAGCCTGAAAGAGTTACAGGGCACATTTTCAAACTTTCAGAACCCTGAAAACATGACCTGTTGCATTCTACATGCCAATTCATTGAAAAAAATTTCAATCTTATTAAAATTGTTTCACCAAAAAGTCTACACAAGCCTTGTAAATCTTAAAAGATTCCGGCTTGCAGAGATTGTGGGTTTTGAACAGTTATATGGGATCTATTCTAAACAGATTGTGTGGATAACCTAACAAATACTTGTATGAAGTTGTGGGACAAATCTAGGTCCATAAAGAGATTTTGTTGCACCACACTAAGTTAGTAGCTTAAAATGAAGATATCAGGAGATTCGACAGTTAGATCATGCTCAAATTTTTCCAGGTAATTATACAGACAATTTTCTTTTGAGAGGCCACGGCATTGCTTATCGAACCGTTGAATCTCTTAGAAATAGGATCTAGGCCCGAACGGTGCTGTTTGAGCCATTTTTATATTTTTTCAAGGTCTTTTTTTCTGGATTTATTGTTTAATTCTGGTTTTTGTTTTAATTTCCTTGATACATTCAAATCCTAGTTGTTTCCTAGTAGAGGTAAAGTTTTATGATTTATTTATACATCTTGTAAACCTCTAAAGAGGCAAACTTCATTAATTTTATCTCTAGATAAATAAATTGTGAGATTAGAATTCACATCTGCAACCATTTTCGCTCATTAAAAAATGTTGTGTTTTCTATACTGTTGCTGTCCTTATAGCTTTCGCATGCATCAGTTGGTATTAGAGTTTATTGTTTAATTTGGATTTTTGTTTTAATTTCCTTGATACTTTTGGATTTCTAGTAAAAGTAGAGTTTTCTGACATATTTATAAGTCATGTAAACCTCTAAAGAGGTAGGCGTCATTAATTTTATTTTCAAAGAAATAAATTGTGAATTTAGAGTTCAAATCTACAATCCTTTTCGCTCATTAAAATTGTTTTATGTATTGTTGTTTTTATAGCTTTCACCTGCATCATTCCCTTATCTAATCAAACAATTTAATGAAACTGGCACCATAGCTACACATGATACTGGATATAAGATTAATTACCTTGCGCATTCTTGTAGTTCATGCTTGCTCCAGAGTCCATGAGGATGAAAGCTATATCAGTTCTATTAAACAGTGCAGCCTACACCCAATCCATCCTTTCATTAGTTTCATACTTTTAACAGGCAAGCAAAATATATTATGAAAAGAAAGTGAGAGATCATTACCAAATGTAGCAATGACATTCCTTGCTTATCATGATAGTTTGCATCTACACCCTGTCGAGATATTAATGTTTAGTTTCATTTTTCAAATCTGATTTTGCATTAAAGATGGTGAATACCTCACTCAGAAGCTTCTTGACTGCAACAGTATCACCATTCTTTATGGCTTCCCTTAAACCCTAAGCAGAACACATACATGGGCACAAACAACTGATCCATGAAACTCTTAATGAAAAAAAAAAACCCTTGTGACTATCTTAAGTGGACTATACCTCTCCATTGACATCATAATCCATCTGAGGTTTATCAACATCACCATTTGTCATTTGGCCATGATTGAAAACCGAACTGCAAGTTTTTCACAAGTTAATGAAGAACCTTGGTAGAACACAATTTCCCACCAACTTTACAAGCCAGCAGCTAAATATATAAATGAAACAAGAAAAATGATACAACAATATGAATTCCAAACAAAGTATGTCATCTCATTTCTGTCTATCTAGTAACTTAACTTTGGTCCTATAATGTGGTTCAGCTTCCCTGCAATGCACCATTTGCATCTATTTTAGCTACTTTGTGCCCATGCAGGATCATTTTTCACAAAATAAACAATTGTGGAGTTGGAGTGGGTGCACTGGGTTTAAGATTCGCAAGTCGGAAACCCAAAAGTCACTCGTTAACTTATATTTCAATGTGGGATAATGTTAGATGACCAAAGGTCAAGAGCTATAAGAAAATGGCGGGTCGGAGAGGGTGAGTCTACAATCTTATTTAAATCCATTAACAAAAAAGTGTACACTTTCGTACAGTTAATTTCCATGATCTTGAAATTCCTCCTGCCAACCTGTATCTTTTAATAAACCATTGTGCATCTGCAAGACCAACAATGACTGACCAGCAGGAAACTAGTTTCCTTCACCACAAAGTAGCTGTATGGTGAAGTATTTTCATCCAAAGTAATTCAATTCTAACTTTTATCCTAGGAAAGTTATATTACAATTTACAAGATATATAATACTTGATTCCTGATTTAACTATAATGATTCTGCAGTATCCTATTATGTGAATCTTGATATTTCTTTTAGATGTTTAAAATTGGCATCATCTGTTGCACTACTAGCATGTTACCAAGATAGACACTCAATGCTCAGTGGTTTTCTGAGCTCAAGCTCAGTCAATGATGATATGCCCTATGGATAGATGTCTTTAGAATATGCAAGAGATGCTGGTTGTTTCCATTTCCTTGCGAGGTATGATTGCTACTTTAAAACCATTGATATAATTGAAATTGATGAGGTCAGCACCATAAGTTTCTCTTAAATCAGTGTCCCCCTTTGGCCTCCAATGAGGACCCATTCTGGTTGTTTACCTATTCCACAGATATGTGATAAGGTACTTATAAAGAAAAAGGAACATGAACCATATTACAGAATACAAAAAAAGAAAGAAAGGAGAATGGGATGACAGGAAGAGAATCAAATTATGACAAGATGATAACCTATGCACCTGTAATTACCTAGGGAAAACAAATCAAGTCACTAGAGAACAGAATAAAGCTTTCCAGTGAACATACCTAGGCTTGCTGCTTGATGTAGAACCTCTATTCTTTGGAGTAGCATCTGTTTTCTTTGGTTTTGGATTCGATTGGGATGTGAATGTGGAAGGAGGTTTTGTCTGTTACATAATGGATTAAGTAAATTACCTCCACGTATGGAATAAGGAATCTAAAACCATTATAGAAAAAACATACCTGCATGGGAACTGGATCTGTTTTTGCTGTTGGTGCTTCACAGATGCATAAAGGCACCCCACACTTGCACTCAATAGCACCTACGGTAGATTGTTGCAGTGTGGTCGGCTCCAGTTTTGGATGTATTTCTGCATCAATGTCTAATCTAGAAACTTTATCTATTACGGAATCAACTCCATCCACAGAAACTTGGGATTCAACTTTCTCTGATCTGTATAAAAACAAAGTTCATGATAACTGAATAAATTTTCTGAATAAAGAAGCAAGACTTTCATAAAGATGAAAAGAAAGGACAAGAGAATGAAAAATAGGGCGTAAAAGCATCTCTTTAAGCTAAGATAAGAATCATGATAAAGCCCCATCTTGGCTGAGGAAGCCAGTATGCATAACGAAGAGCAACAGAGAAATGTTTACTACCTTAAGAAAGACAAATACATCTCCAAGAACGAGATAATTGACATAAATGTACTTTGCAAAGGATCCCTCCATCAACCGGGGCCTTGGGAAACAAAATACGATTCAATCTGCAAGTATCTCTATACCTATCTCTATCCACAGGGAGTATTCTGCAGCAAATTATGAACCATATATCCACAAACCTAAAGACCTATTCTTAAATCGCAAGTACATTACTCTTTGCAGTCCGAGAGGGTGAAAGAGGAACGGCTAATGTTGAAAAAAATGTTAACATAACAATCCAAGACAAGTATATATGCAGAGAAGCAAGTCCACGGAATCAAAAGCACGAAGAAAAGACTGCATTTTCGCATAACAGGAAAGATATGGAATGGCATGTTAGTACAATTAAATTTCGAAACTAAGAACAAAAATTCGATAAAGTTGAAGAGTAATTTACCGAGTAGAATCATTAAAACAATCAGCACAGACTCTAACATTCGAGAGTATTCCAAACTGCGGCAAAGCCTGGATTGATTAATGCGCGCGCAGACACATTAAAAAAAAATAGAAAAAAAGGAGCAAATTGACTGCCAAACACCAAGAGAGAGAGAAAGGGAGGGAGGGAAAGAGAGAAAGAAACGGCAGACCAAACAATTTGATGAATGTTCATGGCATAACGTCCTCCCGCAACAACGGCAATGATGCTGCAAAAATAAATTAAAATGAACTTGATCAATTTCATCAAACAGTTTAGATCAATCCACGATCGCGGCATAGATTAGATCGAATCAATCAGTTTTTTCTATTGTCATTAATTTTAATTGATTGTTATATTGAGAAAGGAGGAAGAAGAGGAGAATACGCGGCGACGGAAAGTGTTGAAGCTGCATTTGCAGACGTCACAGCGAGCTGCTTCTTGAAAAGGTGGAGGCTCTTCCGTTGACATTATTTTCTTCTTTGCTGGTCGCTGATCTTGTTATTAGCTCTGAGGGGTGGTTTCTTTCAGTCTCCAATTTTCAATTTGATTTTCTTTTCCTGGATTCTTTTGCTTATCCGTTTTCTGTTATCGGGTTGCTCGCTGTGATCGCATCGTCTGCTGATACGATGTCGTGCAAGTACGAAGAAGAGTGTGCGGACCGTTGTTGTATTAGTACCGGTTTAAAATTAATTTTTATTTAAAAATATATTAAAATAAATTTTTTTAATACCAATACATTAAAACAATATAAAAACATAAAAAAATTTATTTTTAAAAATATAATAAAATTTTTACAAATATAATTTACATTGCATTCTCGAGGACATGCATCCTCCTCTCTCTGCTCTCCATCTACAAGTTTGTTTTGTAGGTTAAATTATTTTTTTTATTATAAAAATATATTAAATTGGTAATTTTTTTTATTTATGAACATTAAAAAAATAAAAAAAATAAATATTAATTTAATATATTTTTAATTAAAATATATTTTTATAAAATATATGGCATCTTATTAAAAAAATACATGGAGTATTTATGACAATCATTTTCTTAGGATTCCCAGACAATTTCTTTCCGTAGAGTGTCCTGTGTGTTTGCGGTACAATTATTCAAAACAAAGCAAGGGCCAATTGTTATTTGTTGGTGTGGTAGAACATAAAAATAAAAATAAGAAATAATAACGAATTAGATTGAGATGAGTTTTTTTTTTTTTTTTCCGTTTTCATCCTGATGGAGGATGAACGCAAAACTCCCTATCAAAGAGTATCCAATGCAATTCCAAGTTTTAAATTAAACTATAAAATAAAATATAAATTATATATTTCTGTCTTCCAATCATAAAATTATGAAATAGATTCTATGTTTTAAATTTACTCACAAAATAATGTATCACATAGAAAAATAAAATCACAGCTCCAAAAGATTTAAAAAATACGTTAAAAAAATCGAGTTGTTTAACGAGACGAAGAGTGTGTTTGGCAGTGTGGTTGCGGTTGCTTTTCAAATAACTTTTCGTGCCAAAATACATGCTAATGATGTTTTTTTATTTTTTAAAAATCATTTTTGACATCAGCACATCAAAATGATTTGAAAACACTAAAAACATATTAATTTGAAGTTAATAAAAAAATAAAAAATTTTTAAATTTTATCAAAAACGCTTTTGAAACACAGAAACAAACAGGCCCGAATAAAGCCCTCGCCAACCCTTGCAATCGACTCCAGTTAAATTGGGTCTATCTCGTATAAAATTTTTTTAAAAAAAAAAAAACATAAACATGTCACAGGTAACGTATCAGGTAATATCAATATCTAATGGGCCAGATAAAATTACCATGTAATATGCTGTTCTTCTAGCATTCATAACCTGAACTCTCCGTGACTGGTTTTATATTAAATTGGTGGCCCGCCATGTACTTTGTGATTAGGTTATGTTGGATGTATTATGGGCTGTTCTAAAGTTTTTTTCATGGGAAAAAAAATTATAATGATGTAAATATTTTAAAAAAATTGAGATCCGAACT
>Ga0325414_1003087_pt1 | contig 17207 bp, 11 predicted proteins | sample PopdelMetagenome_8_FD_206183 | JGI IMG/M metagenome (GOLD analysis project Ga0325414, IMG submission 206183) | Populus deltoides microbial communities from Bellville, Georgia, United States - Leaf-PdKOR-R3 | ecosystem: Host-associated > Plants > Phyllosphere > Phylloplane/Leaf | place: USA... | reverse complement strand
AAAATTTAATTTATTGTTTGTGGCATCCATAAAAAATTACATTGAAATCATAGGCTTGTCGAAGGCAGCTCAGAGCTGTTTTTTGACTTTTCCTGCAGTCTTGACAGACGAAAAGATGCCGGATCTCATTCATTCTTGGATGGTCGCAACAAAGATAGAACATAGCCTTGGCAAAACAAAGAACATGTGCTAGATTTATTTTTACTCGGACAACCAAAGATGCAACATTCAATGAAAAGGGGAGGGTTTAGATTTAAATAAAAATAAAGAGCAGCATGCTGCTCAATTACAAGCACCCCCATCGTAATTTTAATTAATTAATTAACAAGAAACTAAAACACTTGGTAAAAGAGTACTTTCCTCACTTTAGCCCTATAAAAACATCCACTAACTTAACAATTAAACGGTGATTACAAAGATACTTGAATTTTGACTTTCATTAGGAATAATTAAATGATTTAATTAGCATTATAAATTTATTAAAAAACGACCTTTTAGTCTTTTTATTTTTATTTTTCATGCACAATTAAATTATTCAACTATCTTAGGAAACTTTCAACTATCTTAGGAAACTATAAAAATAAAGCTTCCTTCCAAGGGTTTTTTCTTATTTCTTTGCTCTTTTTTTTATGATCAAGTTGATTTAAGTATAAATCTTTCACAAATATAAAATATTAATATAAAACAAAACTGGTTGGCTAAACTAGAAGAGTTTTCTATTATTTATATTTCATATTTTATTTAGTTTTTATTCTTTTGATTATTTTTTTTATTTTTTTTAATTGATTTTTTTCATCAGTTTCATCCCTAATCATTAGGTTTCATTTAATTTTTATATTAAATTTGATTCTTATTTTTGTTATATTTTTATATCCTTCCACAAATTAATTTCTTTTAAATTTTATTCCTTATTATTTTATTTTAATTTTTTTCATTTCAAATTGGACCCCTATTCTTTTTATTGATGTTTATTTTGTTTTGGATCTTTATTTTATTGTATTTTTTTTAATTTCATCCCCAACATTTTTTATTGGGCTGGAGGTTAACATAAGTTGATTTTGGTCTTTCTTTAGGTCTTATTATAAAATTATTATTTTTTTTAATTTTATTCTTCAATATTTGATTTTTGTGGAATTGGTCTTCATACTTCTTTTTTCTTTTTGCTTTTCTTTCTATAGAATTATACAAATTTTATGTTCATGATCATAAGATTGGCGGGTTAACATTAGTCGACTTGAATTTTTTTTATTGCTTTTTTATTTTTTATTTTTTTGTTTCATGCCTCAATATCTTCTTTTTTTTAGAATTTTTTTGACTTTGCCTTCTATATAGTCAATCCTAACCTCATGATCACTATCAGAAGTTATGAAGGTTAAAGCTTGTTGGCTTTGTTTTTTTACATCATTTATTTTATTTTATTTTTAATTTCATCTTTCAATATTTATTTTCTCGAGAGTGGTCATTGTGTTTTTTTTCTCGCTTTCTTTTTTATGAGGTTATCTTAATCTTATTCCCATAGTCGCAAGGTTAGTGGGTTAACTCTGGTTAAATTTTAAAAAAAAATTCTTTGGCTTTTCTTATAATTATTTTTTTAAGCTCCATGCCTTGACATTTTTCCTATTGAGAATTTTGCTTTATTGTTTATTGGGTTTGCATTCTATGCGGTAAGTTCTAAGCTTATAATCATAGTTACGAGTTTCAAAGATTAACACAAGTTAACTTTGGTTTGTTGGGGTCATTTTTCAATTTTTTTCATTGAACATTTATTTTTTTCATAATTAGTCTTCATGTTTTTCCCCCTTTTCTTTATATGGTGTTATCTTGCCCATGAACACGAGGTTAGCGAGTTAATGCGGGTTGAACCAATTTTTTTAATTATTTTTTTAATTTTATCATTTAATATTGAGTTATTTTATAATTGAACTTCATAGTTTGGCTTAATTTGCTTTCATTTAAGATTTGTTTACCTTTTATTGACACAAATAATCATTTGATTAAATAAAAAATTAACAAAAAACTAAAATACTATTCATTGTATTAATAATCTTTTATGCCTTTGTTTTTGTTTTGTTTTTTTAATCCATGTTTTTATTTTTTTTAATTTCATAATTTAACATTTGATTTACTAGAGATTGAACATGATTTGTTGCATTTGCTTTTCTATGTGGTTATCCCAATCTCCTGACTTGTGTTGTAGGTTTGACAAGTTGACCTGATTAACTTGATTTTTTTAATTAGCATGTTTTTCCAACTTCATCCTTCAATATTATGTTTATTATGAGTTAGGCTTCATTATTTGTTCTAGGTTATTTTCTATGAGGCTATTCCGGTCTCATGACTCAAATCATGAGTTTTGCAGGTTAACCTACGTAGATTTGGATCGTTTTATTAGTTTTTTTTTAATGAATTTTTTCCAATTTCATCCATCAACAAATGGTTGATTGAGAATTGAGCTTTGTAATTTGTTTCAGTTTGCTTTCTATGATGGTATTCTATTTTCACAACCTGAGTCGTAGTTTTAACATGTTAACTTAAATTGACTAGAGTTATTTTTTTTGTTTACTTTTTTTAATTGATTTCTTTTCAATTTTATTATTCAATATTGAGTTGATTAAGAATTAGACTTCATAATTTGTTTCGATTTACTTTCTATAGGATTATTCTGATTTCATAACCTGGGTTGTTGGTTTGGCGAGTATACTAAAGTCATTTTTTATTTGTTTATTTATTTATTTTTTCAATTTTTTCCTTCAATATTCAATTGATTGAAAATCAAGCTTTATATATATATATATATATATATATATTAATTTGCATTATATAGGATAATCATGGTCTCAAGATCAAGATCACAGATTTAACATATTGATCCTAATCAATCCAATATATTGTTGTCTTAATAATAAAAGAAAATGAAGAAGATATTGTTTTATATTTTTTTTAGTTAAATTATATTTTTATCGCTTATTCAAGTTATCTTTAAACTATCAAGTCAACTAAATCATATTGAATTAACCCCTTTATAGTTTAAATTTTTCCTACTAAAAAATCTCTAACAACGATTGGATACTCGAAACTTAGCATGTTGACCACCATCTTCTGATTTTAGTGATTAATAACAATAAAAACTGAAATTACAAAACACGTTTTACCAGCACCCCATCATCTGGTACCCCATCTATTAGTTTTGCTCTTCACCCGCCATAGCCTTAGCAACAGATCGATGTTTCTGAAAATTGGATCTAGAAATTCCATGCTCAGATTGTTTACACTACCATATTCCAGAATATATAGTTCAAACAAGTCCATGGAATGATATTAGGAAAATTGCCTGGAGAAACCATATTTTATTTGAATTTTAAGTACTTTTTTCTCATGTAATGAATTGAGATTACAAGACACTACTCAACTAATATTGATAGTCCTCTTTTCTCCGATAAATCTTGAGTTTGAACCTTAAAAAAAACAACTGCCTCATTCTAATATTGGTTACGCATGCACAGAACATATGCAAGCAAGAATGTCCAATCGTCAACGTATGTGAATGTTTGTCCACAAACATGCACAGGAGACATGTACTAGACCAGGTTCATATGGATCGAACTGTATGCTTGATTAATTCAATGAACCTTAATATCAACATTGGTAGCTGTAGCAGTTCCTCAGAAGTGGTAATGCGATTGATTTGGCCCCACATGGACGACCAAGTCTATGTAACCACACCAATGCATGAGTGATCTATAAATTGCATTAGTTTTTACTCGATTGTTTAAATTGTCACAAATTTTCTATGCGATATTAGGGCTTGAAAGAAGGCACTGCACCCGAAATAAATAAACAAACATATAAAGTAAAAAGGTATACAAAACTATATTACTATGGCGGTATGCACTTCTGATGTAAGACAATCGAACTGGATGTATGATGAATGTTTTTAGGGATTCATCCTGATGGATAATAAAAGTCAAACTGAACAGCTAAAAAATTATGCAAGCTCCATTCTGACCTGATCACAGATAGTTTTCACCCAAATATTCCTGGCAGAAGAGATGTTGATGATCTCGAATAGCGTTCAAGGAGCGACAAGACTTTTGCGACCCTCCTCCCCATACGGCTATCCTCATGACCATTCCTGCCAGGCATGCCAACAAGAATTAACCTGGCTGAAGGTCCATAGTGTTCCACCATTTCCCTTGACAAAAAAACCTTCTCCAAAAGTACCAAAGCCTCTTCCTTTAGAGAGTCTGTCCCCCACGTGAAAATATCGAGTACTGGTTTTATGGCATCAGCCTCATGCAAGACATTTGCTCCTCTGTTAGGAGAGCCTTCCTGAACCAGCGTTGAAAGCGTCTGAATTGCTTCGTGAGCAATCACATGAACCTCTCCTTGTAAGAGTTTTACCAGGACGGGTAGAGCAGTTGCCTCAATGAGACAAAATGTAGTTCTCACATTGCAGATACCCCCATGTGCTGGGCATAAATGTGGACGTGTTGGCCGAAAACACCAGCATCCTGTTGCTTTAGACACAACAACAAGCTTCGGACTGCTTCTAGAAAGATCGCCAATGAGCGCTGCTGCTCTTGCTTTTGCCATTACTGAGCCAGTTGTCAGTAAGTTTACAAACAACGGGTAAGCTCCTTGTTCAACCACAATCCGCTGTGTCTCGGGATTTGCAGGATCTGTGAACCTGAAGAGTGCACTTAGAGCACTTTCTTTTGCTTCCATGGTCCCTGTTCTTATAATTTTTATGAGGGCATTAAGCCCATCCAGATCAATTAGCTTCATGGTTACGGAGACTTCAGATTTTGGTAGATTGGCTAATAAACCAGCAGCAGCCATTTGTACATCACTCTTGTCATCATTCTCAAGGAACCCCACTAATGCCTCAAGCCTTTTTGGCTTAAGAAGGTATTCCACCACTCCTTGTGGTTCATGATGAGAGAATAGAAAGAGAAGATTTATGGCAATTTCACGAATTTCTGAGTCGGTATCATCAAGAAGAGGAAGTACAAGAGAAACACCTTTAGCAGTGAGAACTGCAGTCTTAACCAACCCTGCATCAAACTTGCAAATTCCAAGAAGTGTACGCAAAGCAGGCCTCCGAACATTCTGGGATGAGTGGGCAATCTGTTGCAAAGCTAACAAATCGCTGACAATAGGTTCTAATTCAAGTTGGGCCCCATTTTCATCAATAAAGAATTTAATCCCATCATCATCACAAGAGAATTTCTCCAAGATTTCAGAACACTTCACGATAATCATTGAGCGCATATGAGCAGAAAACATTAGTTTGATGACAAGTGGAAGCCCACCAGCAGCAGCGATAAGCTCTTTATTGGCAGCGCAATCAGAGAGTTTAACCAGGGCAGACAGAGATAACTCTTTTGATTCAAGATTGCCAGATGACAGCATTTGAAGCAAACTAGGTAATATCCCTTCCTCACCGAGGAGCTTTAAGTCTGAATCAAACAATTCCATGTTAACTAAAGCTCGAACCATTGAAATCCTTGAAGAATCGGTCCCTGAAAAATTTAACTTGTCGGTAAGAATACTAGTCAACCATGCTTTCCGGCTACAATTGTACCCACAAGGACACAGGAATATCAAAGAATGGAACAATGAGCAACTCATTTAGATGCACAAACACACAACTGCAAATAAATTATGGGCATACTAGCACATCTCCTGACAAACGAATTCAGCCTTCAGATTTTCTAGCCAAAATCTAAACTATATATAGCACTAGAGTAGGATATGCCTGTGTCTTTGGCATTTTCTGAGGTGGTCTTTTACCGAGTTGAAGCATGTTTGGTAATTTTGTGATGAATTTCTTTTCCATTTTCCATTGTCCATTGTGTTAATTACTGGTATATTCAATCAGTTTCTTTCTTTTTTTGGTAGAGATTGTACCATGCAAGAATTTCAGAATCTCCAGATTTAGCTAAAAAGCTATTTCTTGCTTTCTTCAAGCAGCTAATGGCATTGAATGAAATTTAAGAGGGGAAGAAACGTTTTCCTGACCTTGTACAATCCGATCAATAAGTGGTTTATACCAGCCTGATTTTGCAGCCCAAGAAATGTTCTCCTCATCAATTTCAACAAGTTTGTTCAAGATTTTTTCTGCATAAACAGCTGACTCCCTGACTTGACCTTTTAAAAGAGTGACAAGGAATAGAATTGCACTGCCCTGTTGAGAGAGTTTCCGGCAGACAGACACATTCCAACAAGACCTCTCTTGCAGTAACTCATATAGCAATTCCACTGCAGCCTTCGAGATGCTTGGGTCGCGTCCTAAGCATGGAATAACATGATCCCACCCTCCATAGTCGACCAATTTTTCCTGTAACATTTGATTCAGTTACTATTCTTCACTTGCTATGAGCTAATTTGTTCCTTTACACATCTAATGGTGCTCACAAAGCCAAACAGAGCTCAAATCTGTCCTTCCAGGGTGTTGATGTATTTCATAGATGTATTAACTTGTGAGATTGAGACATGAGAAAGCAGTCTAACATAATAACTTGTCATTCAACCAGTAAGATATGTCACAAGTTTTTTGCAAATAGAGAATATATATATATACACACCATAAACAAATGCCTAAAAACTTCACATTATTAATGGCTGTAGGCTTATAGAAAAAAGAAATGCAGTTATAAAAGAACCATCACGAGCAAAATAATCTCTATATTCAAAACAAACACAAATACTGCTTTATTCATAGCATCATCGCTATATTGCATGGATTTTACATCCCAGCATCGGAATCATCATAGAAGCTCTACGAGTGCAAGAAACATGAAAGTTAAAATAAAGTTCAATTAAGCTAGGGGGATGTATGGAAGATAAAATTGCTGGCAGATTTAAAATCACCCCTAAAGATTTAATGCACGAGCACTATTATCGATGCTGCTTACCTTATTTCTTACATGCCCTTTGACGAGATCCTTTAAGGTTACTAAGATCTTCCTCTTCTCATCTTTGTTATGACTGGTCCCAAGAATAGATATTATGATATCTGTTAGACCTCCTATGGAGATCCAATCCTTGTTTATTGAATTTTCTCTCATCAGATCCTTCATTTGGTTCAGGGCCTCTTCTACAGATGAGTCATCACTTGCTAACAACTTTGCCTTAGAAGCTCTGATTCTGAGGCAATAATTTAGTTCTCTCCATTCCTCTATTGATTGTCTGAGCCGGACGTTAGACCTCAAAGTTGTATCTTCAAGAATCTCACCTGTGTCTGGGTCGGTTCTCTCTCCGCGGTCAAACCAAGCTTCAATGGCAGCTCTCTCACAGGTAGTACCAGTACAAAGGCTAACAGGATCAGTCATCACAGTCTCATTTATACAACAAAGGAAAGGAGTAAGTGGAGTAATATATTCTTCCCTGTCATCAAATCGCTCAACAACCTGAAGCCTCGTAAAATACTGCTTCTTGATTTCTTCATAATCTCTAGCAGCATCAGCATGAGAAAGCAATTCGATAACCTGCTCTAAGAATAGAACTTCAGCTCTTTCTTTCCTATTGGCAGCTTCTTCCTTTTCCCTTCTAAAGCTTGCTAGCTCTTTGCTTATCTCTGAAGGTTCTACAGGTACACCAACAGCCCTGGCTATTTCTTCCAGCATGTCATTAGCGAAACCCTGGTCGAGTTTCTGGTCACGCAGACCCTGGTTTAACTTGTCAACAATCTGAAGCTGAGAATGCGAAGCTTCGAATTCAGCCCTTCGCATTTCATCATGTAGCCTATTCATCTGGTCAGATATCCCTGCGAGGACTTCAGTATTCGCAAGTGATAAAGCAGCCAAAGACCTGCCGATATCCCTAGTCACTTCTTGCACCTCATTTACAATATGACGACACTTTACCAGTAAGTAGAAACGGGCCCGGTTTTTATACTTCTCAACCAAATTATTTGCCTTCTTGACATCCGCTTCAAGGGTTTCAAGTGCTTGCCTGGCAGCTCTAGAGTCATCCAATTTCTGAAGCTGCAGTTCCTTTAACACTGATTCGATGTCAAAGAGGTGCTTTGCCAGAACCTTGAAACTCTCCTTCTCAATTAGAACATCCTTTGCAGCCTGGGCAGTTTTAAGTACCTGGCTCGTTAACACAGCCAAAATGGTTCCTATGGGTACCAGTTCCAATGCCATTATATACTCTTAAGCCAAATCCTGTAATGAAACTACAGCCAAGACAAATTGGCATCAATCACATATTATTCAATGCATAATCTGCTAAATCCCGCATCCACATACACATCAGAAGCCCACAAGCATTACCCTGTAAAAGAAATAAAATTGGAAACTATGATACGAGACTAAATAACATCCAAATAGCCAAATGCTGATATTTAGGGTTTCATCTCAAAAACAAGAAAAATAAAAATACAAACAGTGATTCCACCAAAATCACGAACACAATCTATCTTGACTTTAAAGTGCACACATGTACAGAAACAACCAACAATTTTTCTTCTTTCTTTCATCTAGCGGTGGGCATATCACATAAGAACCAACAACTAACATAATTTCATTGGCCAGAAACAGAAGTGGATTAGAGGCATAGCAAGCAAGGTTAAGTGACTACCAAGTGCAAACATATATGGCAACTCACATTAGTAAGTTAAATGATACCAATCAAACCGCCTAAGAGTTCAAGCCGGATCCAATAACATGCCCAGAAGCAGAAAAACCGACTCCAACTTCCAAAAACCACATTTCTGCCCTGAACTGGCAGGAACCCACTTTAGAAAAACCAAATATAATAACCCAACTGGTGAAAAATACATATATGTGGAGTAATTACTGAATGGTTCTATGATGGCAGACAGGAAAATATCAAAATTATGGACGCAGTAATAAAAACTCTAAAAGGAGACGGGAAGTTTACATTGTCGCTCATATAAGACCAACAAGGAAAGGATTAAAAAAGAAAACTAGAACCTGTGGCTTCTGCTTTCTTAGCAACCAAGCTTCAATATAATCACCAAGCCACATAAAACAAAAGAAACTAAAAGCAAAAAAGAAAGGTACCTCTTACTTCTCCGGCTTAATTCTCTGAGAACTCTGAGAGGCAAAGAGCTCTCTCTCCAGAAGTCTCCCTCATTACAGCTTTAATTTATATACATATACATATATACCTTGACTTCAAGTCTTGGTTTTTAAGTCAAGAATTTACCGGGAAAATACCCGAGAAAATTCGGCCTCTCTTTACTGTCACGTCGAATCAGGAAGGAGCCCTCATTTTTTCATACACGCGTCGTGGAAAAAAACAATAATGCCAAGCCAATCAAAAAAGAGTTTATTCTTGGGAAACACATGTCTGGTCTTTTTGCAAGGAGGTGGTCGTCATGTTCGATTTTACCGTAGTTTTTTTCATAGATCAGTTACCATAGTCTATAGCCCAATGGAATTGCTTGTTTGTTTAAATTAATGTTGACTTGGATCAAGACTGGATGGTTTTATGGAGAAAAAGGTCCTGATTTGCTCTTGCAAAACAAGAGGGCTGTTCTTTATTCGGGTTCTAGAGCCGGCAAGCAATGGGAATGGACTTGGGCTGTAAATGAACCTAGGGCAATGCACTGACCTGGAGCAAGGTGTCATAGATAAGGCCCAAAATGCCTTTATCAATGTATAAGAACGCTTTGAGAGGGCAGGGCACAAAAGGGCTCCACCAGTCGTTCATTCTTTTCATCTGAAAACGCAGGATACCGTACCATATCGTTTTCTCAGCATTGATTGGTCTCAGGCTGGCCACTTGCACCATTATCTCACTCCCCGTCACTTGGATGGAAACATTGACAGCAGATGGATCAGACACTTGACAGACAGAGTGGCGCTGCCTTTCTCTCTCGGTCTGGGGCCCTCGCTGTTACTGTCTGCTCTACTTCAGTTCATTTTACCGGTGCTCGTTTATTTTCATTTCCGAGCTGGAGTGATGATTACTTACGCCACTCTTATTCTGCAGATTTCCCAGGAAGTTTCGGACCTGTTTTTGATGTAAAGATTGTTTCTTATATATATTTTTTTATTTTTTAAATTTTATTTTTAATGTTAATATATTAAAATAACCTAAAAATATATATAAAAAATTAATTTAAAGATAAAAAAATTTTAAAACACAATTGTATTCAAACGGAGCCTTCATAATCCCGTAGAAAATGCTTCTTTTATGCCTTGAGGCGCATCTCATTTGAGACTTGACTCGGTCGTCCTTTTCAGGGCATGCCATAAGAGGGGAGACCCTCGAATTCATCTTGGATTTTTTTAACAGAACTCGTAAGTGAGCCAGTAAGGCAAGATTGCTCGAGAGCTGTCGAATCATCAATCGAATCCTATAAAGAAATTGGTAACCAAGTCTTCTAAAGCTGGAGATGTGGGCATCAATTTCATGTAAAATCATATTTTTTTGTGCTTATTGAACATACTTACCTACTTTTTCTTGGAATCGATATGACGGGAGACTAAGCATTGGCCCCTTCTTTGTTCCCTTGCCGGTAGAGTGGACCTCGCACCATGACTCGAAGAGGGTATTTGAACTCTTACTATACACCAATCTTGTCCCGCAGATTTCCATGCATTTTGCTAATTACTATAATTCAATCTGTTCTAATACCATCCTATCTCAATATTGAAACATTGAAATTGTTTTGATTATGATATAAACCGGTTAACCAACTCATAATTGAGCGCTGAAAGTACCAACCAACCACCAGGCTGGAAATGACATTCTAACGCAGCCCTGAAGTTTACTAGTCTACTTGACAAGTCAAAGATTGATGCTGGTTGCCTGTCGCTGCTAATTCACAGAAAATCAAGTCTCTACAGTTCCCCGATAATATGATACTTCGGCATCTTTCACTTCCCCAACCAAATAAGACTCTCCATAAGTTACACCGCTATACTATGGTGTTTCAAGATTTCATATAGAAGTTGAGGATGAATTTTCTCCATTACTAACTTGAAACTTGAAATCATAAACGAAAGGTCCATGCATCATATGGGAGTGCCTTAATCTACGAGGATAACTGGATATTGGCGTAAACATTGCAAGAGGAAAAAGACAGAGCAAACAACTGCAAGGAAATTCATCCTTCATCAAGTCAGTTTTATGTGGGTCTTTGTATATCATCCACAGCATTCAACTAATACTTCTCCAAACAGGAAAAATTATTTAATTACTGATACAAAATCCACAGAGCATACAGCTGCATATTACATATATGTTGTTGGTAGGAAACCGAAAAAAAAACTGTGAGGCTACAATGGTGACTTACAGTCAGCATCAATGAGTATCCTTCCTGCGATCTAGAGCCCTTTCCCTCATCTCCTCTGGTGATGGAGGTCTTACTATCTTTGATGGGAACACTATGTATGAACGCTTCATGCAAAAGAAAAGATAAGATGATTAAAAGAATTGATCGAAGGTGTGTTTCAGAAAAACAGAGGCTCCAACCTTAGCAAGCACTCAAGGACAGATGACTATGTTCATGAAAGGACCAGGTAACAAGAAAATTAACAGTCTCAGAAAAACCTGCAAGTTTCTAGGGGCGCTGCATCGAGAGAATATTACCACATCGTACAGTTCAATGAAGATGGTGTAAATTTGTCACTGCCCAGAAACGCAACTCTTGCAAACTACAATAAACTGGTGAAGCCAAGGGATCATATCTGTCCATTCACCTAATGTCATTCTTTACAGCTTAGGCATTGGTTACTTTGTTTTTGAGACCAAATCTTTACTAGTTTTGGGTTAAGTAAAGTTCTAATTTAAGGTTTATACCACAAATACAAGTGAATTAATATGCAAAGACACAATCACAATCGTTGCAATTTCCTAGAAAACAGGGCATTTGATACTTTAGTTGAGGACCTTCCACAAAGTTGCCTCTAGGATCTGCTCTCCTTTTTTTCCCTCCCTCTTTATGCACTTCTGTTTCAGGATTCTGCTCAGACAGTGCTTTGGGTATAAGTGTGGAGCATCCAAAGTCTTGTCGAAATTATTACCTCTTATCAACCATATCAACATAAACCTTGATTACCAGCAATTCTCCAACTCATTTCCAACAATTTAACCACTCAAACATACCCATCTCAAGTTGCTGCGGAGGAAACCTGCAACAGAAGTTTTAAATTCCAACCACTAAAAGTTATTCCTTTGCCCTCAAATGTAACCCAATGCAAATACAATTCAACTACAAACCTTTTATCTTCAAGTCTAAAATCAAAAGCCTCCATCTCTACCAAGTCCTAACCCAGCACAACAACACAAGTTCAAATTACTTACAACCTGTTGAACAGCAGCTCATTCAATTTCTTGATATGCTTAATATTAGTAAATTTTTATCTTTTTCAAATTCTCTCAGGCTAACTCAATAACCTCAGGCCTGTGCCCTTTGATGCAAGTTCGGGTAACCAAAGTAACAGCACTCAAGTCCAAGACAAGCAGAAGGGTGACAGCACTCAAGTCCAAGGCAAGCAGAAGGCCATAATAACCGACAGGAATCAAGCTAATTCAAGTAAAGGAATACATTCTATGGAGGCTACAATTCCAGTGGTACACGTTGGCAAGAAAGGGGAAGTTATAACCAATAATTAAAGATCATCTCATACTTCCAAGTGGCAGAAGAAGTTACTATAACTGTCATTATTCTTATCTTAGTTGGTAGTTATCTAGTAATAACAGTAATATGTATTTCTATTTAATTTAGAATGTATGTCTGGGTTGGTTAGATTGTAATGAAGTCCATAGTCTTTGGTGTGATTCCAAAATGAGAGTGATTCTCTTGAGTGGTGTGAGGCTACTTGTTTTCTTTTCCTTGTAATCTTTATTTTCTGCAATAAAATATCAGCTTTCTTTCCCTTTATCAATTCTTTCTTCGGCTACCTTCTCTACTGGAACCAAAATTAGTGAATTTGGTTCTTCTTGATATTGTTAGGTATTACCCTTGTTGTTATTTCCCCTTAGTATTTCACATCCTCTGCATCTCTCTTGCTAGAACCCAGAGAGCTACTCCAACAGTGATTCATATTAATAATGGATGATGGCGTATTTTGATCCTCAAGTCTTCTCATTCGACAACAAAGTAAGGACATGACATCTCGTCTTGCATGTGAGTATGCGTGAGGCTTTTGGGATCGACAGATGTTGGTAGTTCGTGGCAAGAAAGTTGGAGCTTGTAATGAGAGCTGGACAGAGTTTAGCTCACTCTCTCATGCACAGTGCAAAAAAGATGCTTTCAGTGTGTCTATGGTAGCTTGGAAAGGAGAGAACATTTATCTACCTTCTTGTGGCAGAGCAGACAGCAAGAACAACGTTCCATCACAACTCGGGTGGCAGGGTGAGAAAAGGCGCGGTGTGCACAAAAATTAAAACAAACTTGTTTAGTCAGCAGCTTGAGATTTAGGCTGAATTCTTATTCAGGATCGATAAAGTACTGGTTGGATTGCATCTATCAGGAGAAGCACAAATGCCAGCAACTAATTGCAGTTACTGAGCCTCCACACTTTAGAGAGAATGCGTAATCTAACAACGTTAACACTCTAGAAAACATAGTAATGTTGATTTAGCTAAATGAAAGTGAATGAGAACCACATCCAAACCCTAATCGCAGTATTAACTCAAGGGTATATTGAAAGAGACACGGACAAACAACATAATTCATGGCAAGTCTGTGTGGTTTCAACTATAAGTTCATGAGCAAACAGCGAAAGCAATGATTAAATGAAAGAATAACTAATTCCATTAAAAAAAAAAAGGCAAGGAGAATCTCAGTATCTTTTTAGCATTAGCTTAACATGCGTATACCAGTTTGGGCAATCAATTAACCAAGAAAATAAACAAAAACGACATATATCTATAGAGAGTGGGAGATACATACATTTCCCATGAATTTCTGGAGATTCTTCGTATTGTTAGCGAAAGCGTACATAAGAACAACGGGAACGGTCACATAAACGCCGAATTTAGCAATCTCCAAGATCCCCTTTGATGTCCCCAATGAAGACATTTTTCTTCTCTTTCCAAGTACGAAAAGCTTGTTCAATGATGATTAATCAGATTAACAAAAAGGGCGGTCAGATACAGATCGAGAGAAGGGTTTCGGTATATATATGAAAGAGAAACTAGGATAGATACGTGGAAGGATTAGAGAACAGAGAGGACTACTTGCGAGTGGCTCAGTGGCTGGCTCATTTCATGGATCATTCATCTGGAAATGGGCTGGACTTGGCCCATTCTCAAGTTTCGATTACGTGATCTGTATTTGTTCTCTTTTATGTCTCTTCCGATTACCACAAAGGACTTCTTTCTTCTTCTTCTTCTTCTTCTTCAAGAGGCTTCCTCTACACGCTTCAATTCAACGCCTCTTGGATTTCCCTCGATTATTTCTTAGTATTTTTCTTCTCTCTCTCTTAAATATAGAATAATTGCTCATTAGACTCTTTTATATCTTAATTGTTGAAGTAATTGGCAAGGTGGGAGTATAATATATATTTATATAAAATCTTTCCCCTTCTCACATGCAGTTCTTCAAATATACTCACATGGAGTACTGATCATTTAAAGGTAGTCTAATTCACAATCCATGTCTTTGATTAATCGTTGTTCTTTTGAATCCTCTTCTTTTCTGGTTTTAGTAACTAAGCCTTTGTTCTATTATTCATTGCCCATTATTTTGTAATTCCCTGGTCTTCCCTCACTTGAAATTGATACCATCAGCAGAGCTTGTTCAGTGGCCTTCAAGCTAGATGTCCTTTCAGCTATTGCAACAGGCAGGATGGCTTCCACAGTAATTAATTCAATAATAGAACTGTAGCCGGATCGACGATTATGTCATGTATGGATGACAATTTCATCTAAATTCAATAAAAAATAACCATCCGAACCAATTATAAAAAATTTGTCTGTTCGGATTCATGAAATAACCAAAGTCAAAAAATTAGATTTTTATAGGATATAGATATCGCTCTACCCGACTCGAACTCAAATCCGAACCCAAACCCGAACCAACCATGTAAATAACCTAAAAATTAACAAGATATTTAAAAAAATAATCACAACAAGCAGTAATTTCCAAAGCTTACCAACCAGCGTATGTAAAATCTCCTGAGGTTTTCTCCAACTTTGTTAATATCTATTTCTCACACTTTTTTATTTTATTTGGTGCAATAGTGTTTTATTGCTGGGTTTAATTACGCATGTTACCATCACCTTGTTGTGATATTGACGTGCAAATCTAATACCCATTCCTTAATTGTCCAGCAAGGCTCGTTAGCATCAAATGAAGGATTATTGTTGGTCCATCTGGACACTAGATCCAATCGTTCAACCTACTATATATTACAAATGCTAAAATTAAAACTGATATATAAAATATGTAAATAATATGATTATAAAATTTCCACGTTGTTAATTATTCACCGTGGACGTATTATTGGCAGAGGCAAACCAATAAGTCCAATCAGATCTATTTTCCATCTACCAATAATTTAACATCTCTAATCAATTGGATTTTCTTAGGGCAAATACCTGGAAATTAGTGAATGGAATAATTAATAAATTATTAATCATTGTTTTAAATCCCGGCCCAGCTCGATGGGTCAATCCACAACTCGACTAACCTGTGACTGAAACCAGACTGGGTTGAAAAAAAACAGGAAAAGAAAAAACTTGGTGTGACCCGACTGATCCGGTAGGTTGACCCGACAAGACCCCGTTGACTTTTTTTTACTAAAATAATATTGTCTTGATTTTTTTTAAAAAAATTAATTTGACGATCTAATGATCCGGTCAAAACTCGAAACTCGAATCTTAAACCGAACCGGATCTAATAACTATGCTATTAAGGTTAATAGCTAAAGAACAGTTTTTGCTCCCTTTTTTAATAATCTTTTAAAAATCACTCAGAGTCAAAAAGCTCGTGTTATATCCTTGGTATATCCTTCCATGGCGACCTGCCGATATCTTATTGGAAATATTGTCAGTACATGCAAGCATAGGAGTTTGACATTGCGTACTACCATATTTAAAACAAAATTATTTTTTTATTTAAATTTTTTTAATGTATTTTTAGATTATTTTATGTATTAATATTAAAAATAAATTTTAAAAAATAAAAAATATATTATTTTAATATTTTTTAAGCCAAAAACATTTTAAAAAATAATTTATATGTATCACACTCTTAAACAGGTGTGACTTTGGTTTCTTTGCATGTGTATAATAACTATAGTTTTTTTAAAATAATTTAATATATTTTTAAATAAAAAATATTTTATAAAACAATTATCATTATCTAGTCATTAGATAAGTAACAAGCAAGACACATGCGACGACGAAGAATAAAATAACTTAAATTTCTAATTTTAACGCATCTATGACCTAAACCTTCATAGTGGGGAATTGTTTTCATTTTGTGAAGAGCATGCGTGCTTCGTTCCTTTAGGTTAATTAATTTAACTTATATGTCCTGCCTAATTAATTTCAAGCTCGCCTGTGTGGGTTCGTGCTTTTGACTTGCGGCCCCACAACCCCGACCCAAAAAAAAATCACAGGGCACGAATTTGCCGACGTGGCAGGTCATTAACCGTCCAACTCAACACAGTAGTAATACCCACAACTTCTTGGCGCACGCCACCAGACGTGACGAATCCACGGGCTCCAGCTCAGCTGTCAGCCTGCCTGCCGTTGCTGCCTTCAGGACGAAGTCAAATGGCGCGAGTACCAATGGGAATCTAGCAAATACGATTCGGTTGACCTCACGGGACCATGTACTCTGTTAAAACGATAAAAATTCAATTTTAAATGGAATTTAATTTTTTAAAATATTATAAAAATAAATTAGAGTTGAACTTCTTGGAAGTTGAAAAATATGCAGTTGCGATTTCTTGAAAGATTTGAAGGTGGCTCGATGGAGGCCCATGCCAGTATTCTAAATTGACTAAAAGGAGGCAAATTGCACAAAATAGAGACTCTCCTCCAATGAAAATACCCCATGGCTGTCTTTTCTTTGCTTTTGTTAGTGAGAGCCAGTTAAACCCTGCTGATGATTTAGATGCTTTGAGCATCCCAGCAGGTTCTCCCATGGAGGAAAAGTCAGGGATCCGTGAGATTTTCTACTCGTTTAAGACGATGGATGAGCGTGAGCTGGCTCCACTCCCTTTTTCCTTACAGTGAAATGATATGTTATTTTATGTATGATAAGCGCG
>Ga0325414_1003086_pt1 | contig 17208 bp, 6 predicted proteins | sample PopdelMetagenome_8_FD_206183 | JGI IMG/M metagenome (GOLD analysis project Ga0325414, IMG submission 206183) | Populus deltoides microbial communities from Bellville, Georgia, United States - Leaf-PdKOR-R3 | ecosystem: Host-associated > Plants > Phyllosphere > Phylloplane/Leaf | place: USA... | reverse complement strand
TCAGCTTTGGATTTATCCGATAAAAAGAAGTAGTTTGGTTTGTATTAGAACTAGAGTTACGTACTCATATAGGATTTAAAGTCTATACAATCACATAGTCAATATGAGTGATGGTTCAGCACACATGTAATCTCAATACAATCTTATTTATTATTTGTCCTATATGGTCTTTTTTTTGCTTTTTTTACAACCTTCCATTTATTTTTCTTGCATTTTAACTCTTACAATTTCTCTCTCCGTGTCTTCGTAACCCCATTCTTTTCTTTGCATGGTGTTGCTTCAGAGCTTATCATATTTTCTGAAGGTTCGAGTTCTTAAACCCTCACACTTAGCTTGATTTTACACGGTTACTACCTGTCTCCTCTCAAGTTTATAAGTTCCTATATATTATGTAAAAATGGTTAATTGGTAGCAAATTGATAAGAAAAATATCTACGTGATCAATAGATTGGCATGCCTAATGGAAAAAAATTCAATATATGTTCTAGAATGTATTAAACATGCCTCCAAAGAAAACCACATGTAAACTCATCATCGTTGCACTAGATGAATAATCAATATTAGCAATAGAGTAAGGCTAACTTCTAGGGTATAAGAGTTAGAAATCCATCACCTCCTTAGATTCTGGTAGATCATCTAGTGTTAGATGTGTCTGGTGGAGATGGGTCTCTATCATCTAATTCACCACTACAATATAAAACTATATTTGAGGACACCTTTAGTGTCCTTATACAATACCTCCCAATGATTCCAATAGGGTTATTATCATTAATCACAAATGAGCGCATTGGTGTATTGGTGCCTCATACGTAGCCATATGTTTATTCTTTATATGGATTTTATGGCATCGTATGATGATCACAACTATTTATGACAAATTATAGTCAACCAACAATGGTTACTTTTGCAAGAATATCTTATTATCAACATGTAATTCTCTCTAATACTGATTTGAGGACTCTTTAGATGGACATAGAGAACACAACAAACACAACCTATCATAACAACATCGTGGTGGTCAATCGAACCATGTAAGGCATATCTAATAAATTAAATTAGATACAAATTAAGTTGTCACAATAGTCTGGGTGATGCATAGACTTATACATTTGTCATAACCTATTTTTGGGTTATTCTCCAATTCATATTTTTTTTCTCTCTTAAAAAAATACAAAAAAATTAAAAATATTATCAAAAAATATAACAGTGAAAAGAGGATGCCAAAACGCTCAGAAAATTATTAAAATTTGGTTGAGGAGGTTCAAAAATACAAAAATTGAAATTTGATGGTACATCGTTGACCGATGAGAGCCTTGTTGATAAAGAAAATTTGATTTAAGGAAGAAAAGTCCAAAATCAGATGTTTATGGACTCAATTAAATTTTATTGAAGATTTAATTGGATTTATGAAGGGTTTGATTGCAAGAAAATTGATTTTTAAGTCAATTTTGGCTTTAATTGGAAGAAATTAAAGTTTTGGGGTCAAATTATAATTTTTGTGAGTTTATTTGGTCAAATCAGGGGCTTAATTGCATTAATATTGAAGTTTGATGGTCAATTAGGGGTTTAATTAAAGAAATCCAAAACTAAGAAGCAAGTTGGAAAAGGCGCATAAATAGGAGGGCTGACATTGACTAAATTAGGGACCAAATTAAAGAAAATTAGAAGTTACTGATTAATTGAGGGTTAAATTGTATAAATCAAAAACCAAGGACCAAAGTGGAAAAGGCAGCCAACTTCAAGGTTGACTGTTAATCTTGGCAGGGATGTGATTGAATTGATCAAAATTTTCAATTAAGGACTCAATTGAAAAAATCACAAATTGAGGACTGATTTGTACTTTGACATAAGTTTAGCGCCGTTTTTATTTAAATGAAACGGCGCATTTGGGCCAAAATGACACCGTTTCATACACTGTTAAAAAAAAAGCTCAAAACAGTGCCATTTTGAACGGCACTGTAGCCTTTCTTCTTCTCCTGGACGCGTAGAAAATAGAGGAATAAGAAAGTTTTGTTCTCTTGTTTCTCACCGCCTTCTCTTCCCCCAATGACCCAAAAAGATGTTAAAAAAATACCCCACTTGCCTGAATACTGACCGGTGGCCTACCACGGACGCAAAAAAACAGAGGGGACAAGCCCCCAGGGGCGCTGGGGCAGCTGCACAAAGGCCACCCCAACCGCCCTGCCCTATCCCCTGACCGGATAGAGGCAGGCCATTTCACCGCTAATCTCTACCTATAAATACAGAGGTAGAGAAGAGGCCAAAAAAAAAAGGAAAAAGGAGGGAAAAAGGCAGAAGAGGAGAACCAAAAACGAAGAAAAGAAAAGAAAAGAAAAAAACAGAGGCTCTCGCCTCTGCACAGTGAAGAAGAAGAAGCCAGCAGCACGCCACCGTGCCCCCAGCCACCACTAGCAGCGCCGTTGCAACCACCACCGCCAGCAGCACAGCCTCGACGCCACCATAGGTCGCCCTTCTCTGCAACCGTCGTCGTCCCTCCACGCCTTCACTGTTCACGTATCATGTGAACAATGGAGATCACTATTCACACGGGCTGGGCTCATGTAGTAAGGCCGGGTTCGACCTAGCCTAACTTATGTATTTGGGTCGGGTCCGACCCATTTCAAAAAAAATTAAAGAAAAAAATATTTTTCAATATTTGTGATTTCCTCACTTTTTGATTTATGCCTTTTTTTGCTTAATATCGGTCTATATTTTATGTCATAAAAATATAAATCCAGTATTAAAATACCTGGTTTTCATCAACTTTTGAAAAATACAAAAAAGAAGAAGAAGAAGAAATGTTTTGTGCATACGGCCATCTCAAAGCTAAAAAATCATATTGTGTTTTCCGTACACCAAAAAAGAGATATATTTTAGCATGCATTTTGGCTTTAATAACTAGTTTATTAAAGTCACAAGAACGTTGACCAAAATTTCAAAAACAACAAAAATTCTTTTTTGTTTGTCTTTTAGTATCTGGGGTACGACCTTACACGTAAGGCGCATTCCGGATATCAATTTCTTTTTGTGGATACTAGAACGGTTAGACTTTACCCATAAGATAAAGAACCTCCTTATTGAAGAGGGTTTTTTCTTGAACCTTTAGAATCGACCAACGACTAGAAAACGCAACAAAACCTTAGATTTAATCAGACATTAAAACAATGTAGTCTACCTTAGGTAGGAAGTATTTGGGGTGCTAATACCTTCCCCTTACGCAACCAGTCTCCGTATCCGATCTATGAGACCAGTTAGGGTTTCTAGTGATCAAAATACTAGGTGGCGACTCCAATTCAAATTTTCCACTAATACGAGACAAGAATGCCTTGTCTCCCCACATTTTTCATATCGATAAAAAAATAGAATCCAACCTGAGGATGGACGATCGCCGTGATGCCGCACACGTGTGACAACATTTGTGAGGCATATCCAAGGAGTTCTACAACCACAAACACTCCAAATGTGATGTTCGGAACAACGCTCTTTATATAACACAATATTTCCTAATGTATCAAACACAATAATAGACACAATTTAATATAGATGTGATAGCCCTTGACATATTAGTAGTTCCCTAGGCATATAGACAACCTCATGCTAATTACGTGGTTGCACATACCGTCCATCCCTTTTCAAAACTTTTTATCAGGCAATTCGATGCACTACAAGTTGTGCTATGACAAGAAAATCTCAATCCCTTTGCACAATAAACCCTTACTATCAATTAGAAATAGAAAAAAAAAAGATAAACAAAGATAAAATAGCATAACACTTAGAGATGGGGTATAAGTAGGATACATAACAAGGCCTACTTACAATTAGTCATACTCTAAATGGGATGAAAAATTATACACAATCTCTAAAGGAATAAAGATAACAAATTTCAAGCAATTCTCTAAGAAAGATAACCAATCAATGAGAGAACAAATTTGTAACATTTTGAATTTTTGGATTGTTTTCTTATTCAATATTCTAGCATTGCTCAAGGAATTTTTTTTCTCTACTGTTAGTTTAATGGTTGACTGAATTAATTGAGTCCAACTATTCGGTCAATCAACTCCTTCAATAATCCTTAAATTTCCTTTACCAGATCATTAAATGGTCGACTGGTTGAGACAATAGCGATTCTAAACTACTCATTTTATCAAGCGGTTGACCGGATCAGTTAGTAAATACAGCTGATTGACTGGTTGAAGGGGTATAATCACACATTTTAATTATTTTTTCTTTTGTTCATTTATATATTAAATTTTCGTATAAGAGTTGAATGTTGTTCTGAGCTCTAGCGGACAAGAACATGTCGATGATGATGATATCCACATTGAAGATTGTGATGGAGCTGATGACAATTCAATTGATGAATAAGAAAAAAAAATTATGACTAACTATCAGAACATGAAAGTGTAAAGAATTTTTTATAATGTAATATTATGGATGAAATTTTGTGCCACGAAATATTTATTTTATAATTGTTCACTGTTGTTATTGTGTTGTGCAGGCAGTTTACAATTCAAGTGCTTGCAGGGAGGATAAATAGGCAATACAAACACAATTTGTCATGCATTGTTCACATCACCGACGGATCTATAAACGGACTAAGTCCTTTGGTATTTTACAGAGAGTTGTAAAATATTTACTGCATGTGCCACAATCACCGACCTCTCTACATACGAAGTTAGTCCATCCGTATTTCACAGAGAGTTGTAAAATATTTATTGCATATGCCACAATCACCGACGTCACTACAGATGGAATGAGTCCATCGATATTTTTAATAGGATAGGAACTGCTCACCTTCTATGTCAGTGAAGTCCTCTGAAGCACTAACAGAATGTGAATTCCAAAGCGTGGGTAATTAATGCATCTCTGACCGTGTGTACTTATTTCACATTACTGATGAACTATGAAAATTCTGAAGGTTTATTTAAAAAATTTAGTGCAAAATTTAAAATTTTAAAGTGAATTCACCGACGGAATAATTAAAAATAATATTATTTAATAGTCCGTCGGAAAAATTGCAGTATAACTCCCACCGAGAGCCTCTTTAGTTCATTTTTTTCTCTCCTTCGTTTCATTTGTTTTTTTCCTCTCTTTCATTTCAAAACATCTGGTTTTTTTCTTGTAACCCTCTATAGTTTTATCTTCATCTTTAACAAATTAAAAGGCATGTATTGTGATTTAATATACTTAATGATTTTCTTTTTTTCATCTTTTCTTTGTTTTATTGACAATATATTTTTGTTTTGTTTTTTGTTTTTTTGTATTATATGTGGATAAAGTCCAGAAATATACACGCTATTAAGGTAATCATTTTTCATTTCTAAAGTCTGTAGTTTTTTTTTAATTTATTATCTATTTTATTATATGTATTGCCATAAGAATTGAATATTTTGTTGAATTTTAGTTGTTATTGTTGAATTTACCTTGTAAATGTTAATTGAATATATAAGATTAAATTTAATTGTTTTATCTCAATTTTACTCTATTATTGCATAATAGAGTGTTTGATTGTTTTCATAAATTTTAATTGTTATTGATGAATTTATATAGATGTTAGTTGAATATATAGAATTAAATTTTATTTTTTTATTTATTTTATTGTTAAATATGTATAGATGTTAGGTTATATATAGGATTTTTTTTTCTTTATTTTATGGTTAAAACATTTTATTATCATTTCTAAAATGAGATGAAATTGAAAAATATAAAGTTTCTAGTATAACTAAAATAAAATTAAATGGTTTGTGGTATATACATTGTCAATATTTGCAGGTTTTGAAAAATTTGGGTAGTCTCCAGTATAGGGGAGGTGTTGCCGATTTTTTTTAAATAATCAAATTTGATTATGTAATTATTCATTCAATTTGTGTAGAAGCGAAGAATGAAATCAACATGTCTTGAGCATATGGTTGCAACTAGTTCTTCTAGCAATGATGATGACTTGTCCTTAGGTGCCGATCAAGAAGAGGCACCTTCCCCGACTTGCGATGCTTCCTCTTCCATCGCGATTCCACAGCGCATAGGCGGTGTACCTTCACAACGAGGTCAATTCACTCGCAAGTACGAGGCATATTGGAAAGACGACCTTTCAATGTAAGTTTGTTTTGGTTTTAGTTTTTTTTTTACTTATAGCATAATTTGTGAACAACTAATTAATATTTCATTAATTTTATTTATTTTCAGGTTCACAAAAATTGAGGTCGTCCGAGTAATAACTTCGGTGTTTAAATTATTGATGGAGATTCCATTATTTCAATGGAGTCAGGTTTCCAAACATCATGATTGGAGACCTTATATCGATGCATGGTTTCGAAAATTTGAGGTTGGAGTTAACTTCTAATTTTATTTATTTCAAATAAATTATTATTTTTATTTTAAATAAATTATTTATACACAGAAAAAATTCGAGTGGGATAGTGCACATGACAATGTTGCGAGGTGGGTGTGAGAATCACGCTACAACTAGGTAACATCAAAAACAATACGATATTTTTTTTTAAAAAAAAATATGTTTTAAAATCCATTTTTTCATTAACTCATATAAAATTTGTTAATGGAAGTAAGTTGCATGATTTTTGGTATGAAGCGCAAAAAAAAACAAAACATACGCTAGAGATAATGGTTTACAAGGCTGGAATGACATGGCTTTTTGGAGGGATTTTAGGCTGCCATACATCCTGGAGGATAAATGGCCATTATATATCCAGCACGTGACGTCTGAGTGGTTCACACGACGCTCACAATCCGGTGCCAACAACCAGAACTGACAAATTCATGGTTCGGTGACGACACACATCGGCGGCTTTGTTCCGTTCACTACACATGCGAAGTGGATGGTAGGATTAATTTTAATGAAATCTATCGTTAATTAATTTGTTGTTATTTATAAATATATTTAACTTGCAACATTTTTTTTTCTTATAGGCTATGTCTCTTAGACGTGTACTGAGCCCAATGGAGCTGTTTGTGGAGACGCACGTGTGAAGTGAAGACCGCCATATGGGGGTGTAACAGTTTGTTGACAACCGCGCTCAACACTTCATGGTATGCTCGTTCAACCATTTTATTTTTAAGTTATTATTTTCTTGAATTGAATATGATGATTTCTTTTTTAATTTTTAGAAAACATATAATAGCCGGTTAAAGGAGAGATACGGAGACGATCCTTCGACCCACCCGAATTTCGATCGGATTTGTGGATGTAGGCATGATTGTCTAGTGGGCCCTATAAAAATAAGGTGTACAGACTCTCCAACACTACGATCGAGAACTTGCAGGCGCCCTGTAATGTCTTAATCGTTTGGAGCTCCCAGTTAGTATTAAGCACCCACTCTGAGGAGATTGTGGCCTTAAAACAACACACAACTGATCTTACCCAGAAATATCAGCAACTATCGACGCGTTATGAACAACTCTGCTAGATCGTCATGGATATGAGATCACAGATGGGTGGTATGTGCGCGCTCTCTTTTTAGCCGTATGGTCTCAGGAACGACCAACCTCCTCCTCCTCCTCCTTTAGCTCCGTCATTTTTCTAGTTCAATTGTTTTTTGGAAACACTCTAAAATTGTAATGAATATTTCAATGAATATTATTTAATTTTATTTTTAATATTTTATACAATTTTATTTGCTTAATTGGTTTTTTTACTATTATTCTATACAATTTTATATGATTTATTCTACACAATTTTATTTTTTAAAAATATTTTTAAATTCAAACCGACGGATTTATAGACGGAATAAGTTCGTCGGTATTTTCTAGAGAGTTGAAAATATTTATTGCATCTACCACAATCACCGATGTCTCTACAGAAGGAATAAGTCCATCGATATTTTTTAGAAAGTTGAAAAATATTCACTACATATGCCACAATCACTGACGTCGTTATTGCATCAGTGATTTACCGATGCAAATATAGACAGAATAATTCCATTGGTATATTTCCAGCAAGAATTTTTGTGTGTGTGCATTTTTCATCTGTAAAACCATCAGTTTTTATTTTTATTTTTTACCAACAGAATTAGTGACAGAACATGGAATTACCGACGAACGTTATTACAACAGATGTATTCCGTCGGAGATTTAGTTGGTAAATTTTTTACCGGCATAATGACAATCTTACACCGACGGATAATGTCTGTCAGTAAAACTATTAAATGTTGTAGTGTATTAACTTTTAGTACAACACTTGTTTCTCATGAATTGACAATATTTTTACCAAATTTCTAATAGAGTTTCTCCTATTTTTATTACAACCCAACATAATTAAGAAATAATCTTAATATGGAATCCATTCAACTCGATTCCTCAAATCATCAATGTTTAATTATTCTCCCATTAACATATGCAATTAAATAAAAGAATTCCATATATGCATGATATAAGGATAAAAAAATAAATTTTCACATATATAATATTATGTATACTAAACTAATTAACATAATAAACACATGTCATATGAATACAATATTTTAACATCATAATTTATTCATGAAGATTTAGTTCAACCATGTATTAGTTAACTATTTCTTCTACGAGATTGTTTTCATTCTTTTGAAATCCTTATTCTAGTTCATCATTTCAAAACTTTGTTTCCTTTCAGACCCCCAATCTGATTCCAGCATTTTCATACGGAAGCCAACAATACGACATACAATACGACATTCCTAATTGGATACCAATCAATCCAACATTTTCATTTGAAAGCCAATAATCCAGTAATCCTAACTGGATACCAATCAATCTGACAATTTATTTAGATGTTAATTAATCCAGCATTTTTATTTGGAAGCCAATAAATCTGATATTCCTATTCAAAAGTCAATATTCTAGTAACCCCAACTGGATACCAATCAATTTGGCATTCCCATTTAAAAGTTAATAAGTCTTTCATTTATTCCTATAACATACAAATATACTTATCCTCTCGATTATCATTATTTAAATAAATTGCAGTTAATAATGAACCGACAATTACATAACAAGGTTAAGGTGTAGGACACCTACTTAGGGCCAGTTGGAAAGCTATAGTCCCTACCGTCTATGCAGCCCCTACAACCTCACCAACATCATTATCATCATCAATTATGTTCTCAAATTACATTATCATTTCATTTAGATTCATTTTTCATTTTATATATATATATTTGAACAAAGCTCTCATGCTATTAAGCATCACATCTTTCTTATTCAAATCCTTAATGAAAATTCAATCATTATTAAATAAATATCCAATCACACTCATTAAATACTTTCTTTCATAACCATAACAATTGAGGCAATTACACCATTTTCAAGTCTCAACTAAAAGTAGTGCTCGGAGAAAAAACATTTTTTCTATCAATTCCATTAAAACTAACCTTTTTCTTACCCTTTTAAAGGTTAATTCAACACAATTTAATATCCTTTATATGTAAATTTCTCAAACAAATTAAATTTCCAATTTTTTTCTATCTTAGTCGATTCTATCATTAAGATCATTAAGGGTGAGGTATAATTCCTTCCAATTTCTTTTAATCCAACCCTTACCCAATTATTTATTACTCGTATTTATGCATAAATTTCATCACAATTTGGATTGACTAATTCTATTTCTAAAAGAGCTTGTTAGAAAGGAGTAATTTAATTCTATATATATATATATATATATATATATATATATATATATATATAACTAAACTCACAACAAAATTAGTTAAGTTAAAAGTATGTTTAGTAAAAAGATGGCTAAAAATAGTGTTTTTTTTTAAGTTGTATAAGTTATAATCGATAAGTTGAAAGTTTAACTTTAGATTAAATCAAAATTTGAACTTAAATTTATAATAAAACTTTGATTTAGTGAAAAGTTGTTTTTAACTAAACATATTAATAACTTTTTGTTGAATCAAAAGTTACAAATAAATTTAAATAAAAAATCAAAGTTATATCAAACATAACCTAAATCTAAATCACATTTACTTTTCTATCATGTTAATTCTATGATCTCAAGACTCATAGGTTTTGATTATTTTATTGATACCTAGGATTAGGAATTGATGGGAATTACTAAGATCATGTTTGCCTAATAAGGATATAATTTAAAGTTGAATCTTTAATAGTTATTGATAAAACAAAATACTAGAATATATAAAAAAAAAACATAATATTCTAGGCACAAAGCCTACAACATAACTTCAAAACTCTCCTTTCTTAAAACATAATAAATAGCTTGACTAAAAGTGTATGTTTTTATAGTACATAAATTTATTGATGAGAATTAGCGAGTATCACCAAAGAGTCTATTAGAGATCCCAATTAGATCTATTAGAAGGTCTAAAATTAAAAAGATCAACAAGGAATTTAATATGGTAAGTCAAGATGTTCGGGTTAAAAAGTTATAAATCTGTCATACTGACTTTTATGTACTTTGTGGGCCATATAAAAAGCAACAAATAGAGTTTTTCTATAATTCTAGTTGGGATAAAAACTATATATCTCAAGCTTTTCATTCATACATGGTAAGCTCAATAACTCATCTAGATAAGAGATCGTGATGTGTTTGAATTCAAGCTTTAAATCTGCCAACAAACAAGAAAAGTCAGAAAAGTATTGTTTTCCATATAAATTGTGGATTCTGACAAGACAAGAATTTAAACACATATGGAAGACAAGAATTTAAACACATATGGAGTCCTTACTTTCCAATCAATTAGATATCAATCCTTACTTTGCATGGATTCTTTATGTAGCAACAATCCTTATTATTTAAGGAAATTATAGGCAGTTTTGGGCTTATTTTTTTAATGTATAGTTTTATGCTAATAATCATAACTTTTGATTCAATCATTATATCAAGCTAAAATATTTTCAGAAGATTTTAAAGGCCTTGTTTTGTTTAGGGTTATAATTTCATAAAAATATAAGTTCGGTAAGGCCTTATGATAAAGCCCATAAGCTATTATGCAAGAATTAGATTATTTTTCTAGTTGGTTTAGGGTTTTTTTTTTCTTTCTATTTGGATTAGTACTCTTTTATTATTTTTCTAGTCTTGTTTAGAGTGTTTTATCTAGTATAAATAAGGTTATTTATCTTGTATTAAGAAATAATATTTTATTTATGGCGAAGTTACTCATGCTCTTGATTTTTTATTGAACTCTTTAGGACTTAACAAAAATTAATTATCTTAATGGCATTCTTTCTTATGCTTCAAATTCTTGATTCATTATAATCAAAGGGTTGGAGTCGTTCATACAAGAACTTCAGTTTTTTTAGTTTAGGTGATGATTAGGTCTAGCTTTTTATCAATCTAATTCTAGCTTTCTTCAGTTGTATTCTATCTTGTTTGTGAGTTTAAGAATTCTTACTATCCATGTTTGCATTAGTTGGTATCATATAAAAGCTTTAAAATCAGGTTTTATATATCTATATATCTTTAAATTTCCCCATTATTTGTTCTATATTTCTCAATTATTGAATTACAGTAGCTAGTATAAAAAAAACAAAAGTTTCTTTAAATTTTGCCTATTATCGAATTAGTATATTAAAAAAAAAGTTGAAATCACAAGTTTTTTATTATTGCGACAAAATTAAAACTTACAATTTTTGAATATGTATTTGAGAAAATTGTTGTAACATCCCTAATATTTACACACAATCACTACATGATTTTTTCATGTTAATTCAATGTATTTAGGATTTTTTTTTCCTTCAAACGATTAATCGGATTAAGCTGAAACTTTACGTTATCATTTTGTTTATCATTTTCTAGTTTTGAATATTACATATATTCCTCATGAAATTAACGACATTTCTACCGAAAATTTGGTAGAGTCTCCCTTATATCAAGAGATCTCAAGTTAATTGATTAATTCTTGTTTCATATTGATTCTCATTAATATACATCTCAAAGTTTGTCCAACAATCCTAGACTCATCTTGTCATTAGATTAGAATACCTTCCAACCTCAACTTCTAATGTTTCATTCATCATAGTCTACTATTATATTTTTTTACAAATCATATACACATATATGCACACATAATCAATTCACAAGAAAGTGACACAATATAGCCACATGCATTCGTAATTTTAAAACAACAAAAAACTTATAAAATATTAGAAATCTACAAAGATGTCTAAATATAGTAATATGTCCTCCAAAAAGGTTAATATTAATTACATTCCCAAATTACAATACAAAAGGTTACTGATTACATGTTCATTAAATCTTAGAAAAAGTATTCCTTAAAAAACCTTATCATTTGCTCATTGATGAGAGGTACCTGAGATTGATTATCACATAATAAAATCAAGTTTTTGCATAAATTAATCACATAAGAATACAACCTTAATTATTCAATTCCATTATAGTTTATTTTATCTATTTCAATTAGTTCCCTTTTATAAATCAGTTGAATTCCTTCTAATTCAACTAAAACCCTGGGTCAGCTTAACCCATTACAACTAACCCCCTTTTCATGCAAATTCTTACCTTTTCTAGCATTTACTCACATTATACTTATTTGTAAATATCTTATTACTAAATGACTAATCTCTTTGCCCATTTTCGTGCAATAAATCCTTCATTGGATATCTAATCTCTTTGACCAATTACCAGGCACTAGTCCTATCACCGGGAAACTAGTTCTTCTATCCACTACCGAGCACTAGTCCTATTACTAGGAAAACTAGTTCCTTTGCCCATTACCGAGCATTAATCTCATTGCCTGGAAATCTAGTTCCTCACATCTTTAATCCACAATTGAAATCACAATACTTTTCTACAATTGCAATATCTAGTATAATGACCATGGTAAACAAAAGTGTTAAGGTTTCAAAATCTACCTGCTGTCAAAGTTCTGTAATACCTCCTTATTACTACACAATTGTCGTAACCTCCCATTAATCCACAGGTATACCACATTACTTTTCATTCCATATATATTTTACATAATAATATACTAAGTTGTTTTCTTTCAACTTGACAATCATTTACAATTAAACTTACATTGACTTTCATTTCCTTCCAAAAAGACACAAAGAATCCATTCATTCCTTAACACATTCATCATTAATTTATACAAATTTTAAACCATTTTACATTCACAAATCCCAATTTTCATCCTTACTCCTATTTTGTTGAAACATACCAAAAAAAAAGATGTGAATTCTCTTCAATTTTATTCATATAGGACACATTATGTATTTATTCTCCTCACACATACACTGATACATCATCATTACGCTTCAATAAACACAAATTCATCACATGCAATTCGGTGCCCTATTGGCCGGCCATTGAGCCCTTAGGGACACCCTAGTTTTCTTCATTGTTTCTTTCTAATTTAGCACCCATCACAACCTAATCTAACCCAAATGACTCCATCTACAATCAATTTACGTTTCCCCCTAATTTCTATCATAAAACCTAACACAAAATTCATGAATTCACCTCAATTTCCTTCTATTTCATATAAGCTTGCTAGGTTACGCTTAGAACTACTTAACAAATAATACTCTCAGCTTTAAGTTCGAACCAATCAAAATTTTCCACATCCCTCCCCTTTTTCCTTCTCTTTATTCACTTTCAATATCTAACTCAATCTTCTCTCTCTTTGATTTATCTTAATTTTCTAGTGTGGATGCGTTTTTCTCTCTTAGAACCATCCTTTTCCACTCCTATATATCACTTCTCTAACTCTTCAATGGTGAAAAAAAAAACACTTTTTCCCTCTTTTGGCTGCACCATCAACTTTAAAAGAAGTAGTAGCCAAAACAGTCTAACAGTTTTGAGAAACAATGTGATCGTTTTATTAAATCAGTCTAGCCATTTCTTAAAACAAAAAGACCGTTTCTGGTTTTGGACCAATGCAAATATTCAATCTGAACCTTTATACATTTATCTTCTTAACTTTTCTTCCCTAATTTATTATATTCATTTTATCACACCATAATTTTTATCACTCAAAATCATTTCATAAATTTATATTAAAGCACCCTTAAGCTCTTCGTCTTTTATTCATATCTATCTAGACATGTTATAATCATCAATTATCCCCTTTTTTTATATATTTTCTAGAACATTACCCTAGATATTACAATTGCAATATAAATTCTGCCAAGTTGGTTGGTTTCATTAGTAGATTATGTTATTTTGAAATTTAATTTTGGGATATTGAGTACATGTTTGAGTATACATCGATTTCAGGTTTCATAAAGTCATTCTTGAATTTTGTAGCCAGTTTCATCTCATTTTTATATTCATTTTGTGTCATTTCCATACTCGTTTTCAACTTGTTTTCATATTCATCTTTGTTTTGTTTTCATTGTTCTTGGTTATCTTTTTTTTTAATTTATTAATTGGACATTATGAACTAAAATTTGTGATTGTTTCGATTAGTTCCTTAAATAATTAAAGAGGAGAGCGTAAGACGTAAAAGGCAAAAAGATGAGCATATTATCAAGTGGCATCACATTAAGTGTAAACACATGAGAAAGTGTATGAAGATATTTTTTTTACTACTGTAAAATTTTTTGTTTGACGATGTCTTCCAACAGTGGGTCATCATCTAAGAAGGAGAATACATTTTTTTTTTTTATACAAGCGATACAACAACATTTAAAGCATATGAATATGGTGTTTGGTAATATAAGGGATTGGATGGATAAATAATAATAATAATAATAATAATAATAATAATAATAATAATAATTATTATTATTATTATTATTATTATTAAAAAAAACAAAAAAATTCAAAACATTTCAAGGGGCATTTTAAAATATTTGTGATTTTCTCAAATGTTTTTCTATCAATTTTGTGTAATATTGGGTTGTATACTTACACTGTAAGATACAAATCCAGTATTAAAATACCTGATTTGCTCCGAAATGTTTTCAAAAACAAATTTAAAAAAAATTCAAAAAATCTTAAATATTTTAAATAAATTGCCCCTTAAAAAAATATTTTGTTTTCATGCATACGGCCAAATCCTAAAAATTTTCCAAGCATATTTTCATTAAAAAATTGCATCTTTCTCATGTTTTAAAAATCCAAAAAAAAAAAGGATATCATAACTAGTTTATGATCATTCATTAGGGTTTGACCAAAATATCAAAAACTTTTTTCCAATCTTTTTTCTAGAGTCCAGATGTAGACTTTAATATCTGTAAGGTGTAAAATTACATGATAAAGTACACTATCAGGTATTAAAGATACAAGGTGTAAAAATACGATGCTAAAATTCAAACTTTAGAGCGGTTAGGATTTAATCCGATAAGTTAGAGACTTTCTCATAAAGAGAGATCTACCTTGAACCTTAGAAAAGACCAACGAATAGAAACCCGACTTAGAAAAAAAATAATCAAACGACAATGCAGCTTACCTTAGGTAGGGTGCACTGGAGGTGTTGCGTCTTTCCCTTGCACAATCAATCCATTACCTAGACTCTTGCAGACCATAGGTTCCTAGTGACCATAATACTAGGTGGCGACTCCTAAACATTAATCATAATTTTTTGATTAAATTCAAAAACTCTTCCCAACACACCACATCTCATCAGGAGACACGATATAAAGCCTTCGCCGTCGCTAGATGACGTTGCAACGCGACCTCGCAACATCCATAATAACTCATCTAGATAAGTGAGAAAAATGATTGTTTTTTTTCATATGATTTATGGATTTTTACAAAGTAAAGACTTAATTATATGTGGAATCCTTAATTTACAAGGATTTTTTCACTTTCCAAGAAGATCAATAAGACAACAATCCTTATTTTGCAAGGAATTCTTATGCCATAACAATCCTTGTTATTCAAGGACATTAGAGGCAATTTTTAGATTGTTTTTTCTAATATATAGTTATACTCTAACAAGCATAACTTTTGATCTAACCATTGGATTAGGCTGAACATTTTTCAAAAGACTGTAAAGGTCTTGTTTTCCATAGAGAAAAGTTAGTAGCAATCAGAGTTCAGAAAGACCTTTCAAAAAATCCAAGAAACTATTGTGTGGCAATTGTATTATTTTCCTAGTTTGTTTAGGAATTTTTTTGTCTATTTGGATTAATACTCTTTTATTATTTTTCAACCTTATTTAGGACATTTTACCTAGTATAAATAGGGTTATTTAGCTTATATTTAGGTTTTTTCAAATTGCTTATTATTAAAAAATAATATTTTATGTGTGGCGAGGTTACTCATCCTTTTGGTTCTTTATTGAACTCTTTAAAACTTAACAAAGATTAATTTTATTTATGGTATTCTTCCTTATACTTCTAATTATTGATTCATTATAATCAAATGGTTGGGGTCTTTCATCCAATAACTTTGGTTTCTTAGTTTAGGTAATTATTGGAATGGGTTTTCTATCAATCTGATTTTAGTGTTCTTTTGTTGTATTCTATCTTGTTTATGGATTCAAGGGTTCTTAGTCTTTAGGTTTACATCATGCATTATTGTAATTAGAAAAGAAAATCCTTGACCTTGATTTTTAAAAAGAGTATGGTTCCTAATGGTATTATTGCTTTTAAAATAAACTAAGATAGACTCTATCATTCTAATTAGACTAAAGGCAAGATGTGAAAAATAATACTACAACAATAATAGCCAAGCTTCAATAAAAAGGCTCTCATTTAGTGTAATCTAAACCTATATGAAGAGAAACACACACACACACATAAATTGGTGGTGGAATAATGATTTTTTAATAATAAGAATCGGTAATGAAATAATCCCATAATCTAAGAAACAATTGGTAAATAGAGAAATAAAAAACTAAAATAAAAATCAATAACACAAGAACACACAAAGAATTTGCATCTTTTAGAAACTTAAACGTACTCCTTAAGAGAGATGATGAGAGAAATTCACTACAAGAAAATAAAAGCTACACAAAACTCTTTTCCTCAAACCTAAAGTTCCAAATAACCCAATCTTACTTTCTTTCATTATTTATGTTCTAGCTTGATATAAAAGATAATAATATAAATCATATTATTTTCGTCGTACAAAGCTATGTCATTCCTTCTACCTTGATATAAAAAATAATAATATAAATTATATTATTTTCCTCGTACAAAGATATGTCATTCCTCTTTGTATAAAGATAGAATAAGCATTGACTTTAACTTATTTAAATATGCTTCAGTAACCTTATATATACTATGACAACCTTTTCATTATTATATGGTATAAGACTTTTGGCTTCTCCACTAACTTATTTAAAT
>Ga0325414_1003080_pt1 | contig 17221 bp, 9 predicted proteins | sample PopdelMetagenome_8_FD_206183 | JGI IMG/M metagenome (GOLD analysis project Ga0325414, IMG submission 206183) | Populus deltoides microbial communities from Bellville, Georgia, United States - Leaf-PdKOR-R3 | ecosystem: Host-associated > Plants > Phyllosphere > Phylloplane/Leaf | place: USA... | reverse complement strand
GATAGATCTGTAAAAGTGCCTAGAGGAATAGTTGAAGATGTGTTAGTTCAAGTTGATAAATTCATTTATCCTGTGGATTTTATTGTCTTGGATACACAACCTGTTGAAGCATGTAATTCAATTCCTATTATTTTATGTTATATTAATCTCTTATTTATATTTTTCATTTCCTTTACTATACTAAGTTAACTTATATCATGTTTATGTTCTTATATTGTTCTTTTTTTATGTTTTTCTTCTTCATGATGTTTAACTAAGTTAATTTTGTCAAGGTGAAAATGGTACACTAATGGTGTAAGAATAAGTATAATATAAACTCAACATGGACTTTAATGTTTGATACTAACATGTTTTGTATTTGTTATGTTACTCACTCTTAATAACTTACTTGTTAAATGGTTAATCTAGAATTGTGTTGTATAACCCTTGGTACAACAAATACTTGACACTTTCATAGCTACTGTGTGGTATAACCGACACTTGTGCTATGAAAGGAACTTGATTTGTTGTTAACATAAGTAATCACCATGAATACTTGACCACATTTACAAGTATTGACATTACTCAAATAAGATAATTAATATAACCATGTTAATAATTTATAATCCGATTGGAACCTTCTTTGTGTGTGGTTTCCAGTTGAGTAATAAAAAGAGTTTATACTATACTTTTTTGAAATACCATTAGTGGATCCTCTAACTTTGACAATTGTTTTATCCTTATTTTATCCTTACATTAATATCACATCTCAAAAGTTCTCTTCAACTCCTTTTCATTTATTGTTTATAATTTTATATAGTTCACCTCCCCGTGGTTCGACCTCGGTCTTACCAGGTTATTTATTACTTCGACACTTATGCACTTGGAATAAGACATCAATCTTTTGATAATGTCAAGATCCATGAATTGGGATCCTAATTCATATAGATATAAATGGTCTAATGGGGGCAATAATTTCCAGGAACATTTGGAACATTTTATTTTTGAGCAGAAGAGCCGTTTTTTTTTAAAGTAGTGTTCGATCGATTACATATTAATCAATATTCGATTAATGACCCTTTTAACTTTGCTATCTCAAATGAATTTAACCTTTTATGATATCCCCTACTTACATTCTAGTGCTTGCATGTATTGTAATTGAACAAATGTTAAGTTCAACTGTTGGACTCGGTATTCAACCGAGTGTTCACTGTGCCACCGTTTAACAACATTAACCAATTCATATTTACTATTTAATGTTTTACCAAGCTCTAAATTAGACCCTCTTGGAATACGTCTATGACTAGTGCCCAATCACGTGAAACAACAAAACTAGACCTAGAAGCATCTCCAAATTCAGGAACATGATGAATAATTTCATCATCAACATCATCATCATCATCATCATCATCATCATCATTGTCACTAGGTTCATAATATTCAAATCTATGCTGATCAACAAAAAAATTGTCAAACATAATATCATCAATCATTTGCAGCAAATCATCTGACAATACTATTTTTACCTTTATCAACTAAATTTGAAGGACCAATAGAAGTTGGGACACATAAATTTTGATCGACTATTCATATACAATATTATCATGTTTAAATCAAAATTGGTATAAGATAATACTGTTGTTCACCAATTTGAATGAGAGAATCAATCATTGTCTTAAAACTACCATCACACACAATCAGTACAGTATAATACTGTTGTTCACCAATTTAACACCTTCAAGTTATTTTAACATCAATATCATTATAATCCAACCAATGTCCATGACAAATGGTTTCTTTTATTTTTACATATGACATGCCTAAATTACTAGTTAACAACAAATTGCTCCCGCCATTGTATGTGATACTATTGTTCATTTCAGGAATAATATCGTCACTGTAATGACATAACATAAATATGTTATTAGACATTCTATATAAAAAAAATCAGATTCTAGTTAATTTAACGTAATTTTAACTAAATTGCATTACCTTAACCCAAATTGGAAAATTTCACAGCAAACTCAATCAAATTCTCAAAATTTAACGTTAAAACAAACTTAACCAAAAATTAAATATAATTTATGATACATTGCCAATTGATATTTTCATGCTCAATTGTATTAATCAAACATAAATTCATAGCAAATTAATATAATTCAAAGAAAATACTAAATTCATCAACTTATCAATAATTCAATGAAACATGTAATTCATCATAATTCAATCACATTTATGCTCTATTGCATGAACATGTGTGCATATTTAACTAAATTATTGGCCAATTCCAACAATATACATAAAATTTATAATTCGGCAACTTAACCTAAATTAAAAGCAACATATAATTAATTAAAATAATTAATTCATCTTATTTTCATGTTCAACTATATCAAATAAACTGTAATTGATTATATTCTTAACTAATTTATGATTGATTCAATAAACCCTAAATTCACCATAAACTCCAAATTCAACCTAAATAATTATTTGATTAAAACCAAATCAAATGCAAATTCATAGCAATAGAGCATGTTTACCTTATTTATAGGACTAAAAGAATAGCTATGACAGTGGCGGTACCAGTGGTGTCAGTAAAGGGAGCGATGAATTTTTAACACAAAAACATCAAATGATGTTTAAAGATTAGGATGAGTTCGATTTTTAGTTGTTTTAAAAGCAAAATCTAAGTGATTAACAAATTTTTTAAGAGAGATGTGAGGGCGTCGATGTTTTTTTTTTTGAGAGTGTTTGTGTGTTTTATTAGTGTCGATTTATTTAAATTTTAATTGATGTCGCACTTCTGAAGCACGACATCTTAAGTTGTAGCGCTTCAGAAGTGCGACATTAGTTAATATCACACTTTAAAAACATAATATGTAGATGTCGCATTTTAAAAGTACGATATTTAGTGGATGTCACGTTTATGAAACGCGACAAAATCAAACTATGTCATTTCACTAAAAACTTTTTAGTGTCATTCTCCAAATTTTTAAGTTTACTAGGCTCATTGCTTTTTTAAAAAACCTATATAACCTGCATAGATTGCAAAAAAAATATTGGCGATTTCGATGAGGTATGACTATTAGACTACCAACAGTAAAATCAGTCCTTGAACTCAGTATTTGACAACGATGATGCATTCCTCAGGCCATCAAGATCGCATTTGATATGACCTGGTTAGGCACAATACAAACACCTATAGTGAACAACTATTTCTGTACATGAAAAGACAAAGAGGTTCATAATCATGTTCCAGGCGTCCAGATTCAACAGAACTGCTATCCAACTCCATAAGTCCACTCTCTTTCATTAGTCATTACCTCCCCGCCAGCACCATCACCGTGTCTTCCCACTTCAGCATGTAAAGTAGACAGAAGCAACATAATAAGTACATTATCTGACTCCAGTTCCGCAAGCTTCTTATCTGCAATGTCACTTAATTCTAAGTTGCCATAAGGCCTACAACAGGTCAGAAATGATCCCCAGATAGACTTTGAGGGTTCAAAAGGCATTTCTTTGATTAGTTTGAAAGCTTCATCAAGACAACCAGCGCATGCCAAGAGTTCGATCAAACATGCGTAATGCATTGACACTAGGGGAGAATCCATAATTTCCATTGATCAAAGAACTAAATATCTGTCGACCCATATCAACCAACCCCGAGTGGCTGCAAGCATTAAGCACGGTAGCCAAAGTGACATGATCCGCCTCAAACCATTCTTGCTCCATTCTGTTGAACCGGCAAACAGCTTCCCGCTCGCTTTTAACAAAACCCAGCCCTTGTATAAGTGCATTCCAAGTAGAAAAGTTCTTCTCTTTCATACTTCTAAAAGCTTTCAACCCTTCATCAATTCTCCCGCATTTCAAATATTTATCAATTAAAGAAGTTCCCATAATCACATCCAACTCCCATTCATTCCTCCTTATAAAATCATGTATCCAAACACCCATTTCCATCGCTCTAAAACCCGCACACGCACCCAAAGCATTCACCTAGTAACACGATTAGGCACTATACCCGCATTATACATTTTATCAAAAGCAATTCAAAGCATCAGAATAATTCTTAGCATTCCTATACCCCATAATTAAAACAGTCCACGACACAACATCTCTATCAGACATTCACCATGGGGTTTATGAAATTGGATAAAGATTAGTGCAAGAGGGAAAAGTTTTGGGAGGCAGTTATAAAGTGTAGGTAATACAACCATATTATTCGATAGTTTCATCTACATTTAACTAGTGTTTTGCTTATGTTTTATATATATAATGCCTTGATATTCTTTATTTTATATTTTGAAGGTACTTTTGGATGAAAGACGCAAAAAGGAGTAAATTGAAGGTTGTTGATAGATTGGACCTTCAGTCGATGTTTTGTGCAGAGCGTAAGCTCTAGAGGTCGAAATGAAGTGATTCCAGTAGAATTAAAAATCTAACATTCATACCTTTCTGGAAATCTAAGGCAAGAAAATAAAATAAGGAAGAGCATGGAAATCACAGCCTTCAAAGTCAAATGTCGCAATCTGCCAGTGTTGACCTTCACCCATTCTGACTTGAATATCTTGAGCTACATAACTGTATTTGATGCAAACGCAATTGCTTTGAATTCCTGACTCAAAGACCTATTCACGTATCAAATTTCAGCAAAAAAAAAAAATCTCATATGAGGGAGATATGATTTTTCTAAGATGACAAATGAATTCTGCCAACAAACAGGTTTTGTGAAGAAATGAGTTCAAATTATATCCTGAAGCATCCAAACCAACATCCAAGTTTTTATTTTAGAAATTTAGCTCCTCTAAGTCAAAGCTTGAAGATTTCATGCAAGGCTATTTCTCCTTTTTTTTTTTTGAAAAATAGTTATTGAAGTACTTAAATATAAACTATCTACTTAAGGGAGGACTATTTTGTAAAATAGAAACTAGGGTTTTCTAGGATATAAAAAGAATGAGAGAAGAGAAGGGGGGCAGCCAACTAAGAGAGAAAAAACACCCCCTCTCCTCCATAAACCCGAAATCATGTTTTCTTCTTCCTTTTTGATTAGTTGTTCAACAAACATGTAAGGCTAAAACTCTTTTCCTTGATTACAAGGATACATAAATCTTCAGATTTCAAGAACTGTAAGATTTATTTTTCCTTTTATTTTCAGTTTATATGATGAATGAATATGTTTGTTCTCCTATGCTTATTTCCTATGATTGTTTATTTTAATTGCTAGAGTGAACTCTAAGTTATTATTGTGAACAATCTATTGCTAAGTTTGCTATCAAAACCAGAGTTGTGGTATATAAACTTGTGAAGCAACAAAGATTAATAATTGTGGCAGATCCAGATTAGTCATCTTAGAGAGAGCATTCGATTGATCAAATCAAACATGGACTGCAGACAATTATGTTGTCTAGATAATTAAGGCTGTCATTAAATTAAATTACTAGTGCAGACACTGTACTTGTTTGATGGTTAGGATTAGATATACAACGAATTTGCTAACTAATCAACATAAGAAAAGATAGATATTCAGAGTATAAATTGACATTTCGTTTCTATGATCAGTTTTGATTTTTGTAGGTGAATGTTTACTTGTGACCAAGGTTTGTTCTCTTGATAATTTTCTGATTCTATTTAATTTCATTTGATAGTTTTCTGTTTTTTTTTTTTTGCTTTAGCCTAAATAACATCCAACCCCCAAATTGCATATCATCTAGCATAAAAATCTGACTTGAACCTTTCACGTGGGATCAACCCCTTACGTGCTCTATACTGTCTTGTGTGTTATATTTTAAGTTAGGGTAATTAATTTGTGCGACCGTGACATCCCAACAATAGGCAAGTGTGGTGATGAAATGAATGTAATAGAGGATTTGTTAGAGAAGGGTATTTGTTTAGGAGATGGATTATCTTGTTTGCTGTTGGCGAGGGGCTACAGGTTGCCAGTGCGAGCAACCCTATCCATATTGCGGGTTTTTTTTTAATAAAAGGAAAGATATAAATTATAACAAAAAAGAAAGAAAGTGAAAGATAAAAATACTATGATCATGACAGTTTACTTTGTTTGTTTGTTTGTTTTTTTTTTTTAATCAGTGCACTTGTGTTAAGGATATGTGTTGTTTGGTATTATAGTAATGATTAATTTTTAAAGTGTTTTTTATTTTTAAATATATTAAAATAATATATATTTTTTTAAAATTTATTTTTGATATTAACACATCAAAATAAAAATAATAAAAAATTAAGTTGAAATAAATATTTTTTTAAAAAAAACACGGCCACAACCCACAAAACAAATACAACCTAGTCTTAATAAAGAGTTGAAGTGAAAAGAACAGAAAATTGACAATAAAAAGAAACGAATGAAGGAAGAACTCTAGAATTTATATAAATAATACTTGAATCCCATTTACATGTCTTATTTATACCATCATTCTAACTAATTGATCATTCTTTTATAACTACCTTTATTCCCACGTGTTTAATGCTTTTATATACTAACTAAATTTAACAACTTTTCCTATCATTCCTTTTTTTTTTCAAGTTGAATCTTTAGTAAACAAATTTGATAATTTGATCAAATCAGCTTCACAACTCATTTTTTTTTTCATAATCCTTCATTCTAGTATTGCCATATGATAAACCTTCACTTTCTCTGATTCGTTTGTCACTAGAAACATTGAGGATACTACTACATTACTTCCAATCTTCCAATTTATATGTTATTACTCCAAGCTTTCAAATGATTTTATAGGAACCAAAATAACATGGATTCAACTTTATATTCCACCTCAAAGCCACAATTATTTTCCTATAAGGTTGCAACCTTAAGTACACCCAGTCTCTAACCATAAATTCTCCTTTTTTCCTTCATTTATCAGTCAATTGCTTTATCATGTTTCTTGCCATATCTAATTGTTTTTGCAAATCAAGGTTCATTTTTTTTTTATAATTCCCTAACTAAAGCAATAGTAATAGTCTCTAACAATGTTCTTTCAGTAGTTGGTGATGGATAACCATACATAGCCTGAAAATGACTCATTTTGATACTAGAGTAACTGAAATTGTAACACCAATGTGCTAAAGCTAGTCGTGAGCAGCATTGTTTAGGATTATTCATAGACATACACTTTAAATATATTTCCAGGCATTGGTTCACCATTTCTAATTTCCCATTAGATTTTGGATGGTAGTTGAACTCATGAACAATTCAACTCCTAACAACATGAATAAATCATTTTAGAACAAACTAGTAAACATAATGTCTTTATCAGTCACAATGGTCACTGACAATCAATGAAAGTTATAGAAATGATTCAAAAATATCCCAGTTGCCATCTTTGCAATAAAAGAATGTGATAAGGCAATGAAGTGACTCTATTTAGTGAATCTATCCATAATCACCATTATAATGTCTTTACCTTTATATTTTAGAACTCCCACAAAATCCATTATAAAATCTCTCCAAACTCTACTAGGTATTGACAATGGTTATAGGAGTTCAGGATAAGCCCTACCTCTTTATTTTTGCTTATTTATAAACTTCACTCTCCTTAACCATCTGTTTCACCATTTTCTTCATTAAAGGCTAGTAAAACACAACTTTAAACCTCCTATAAGAATTTTGAATTCTTGCATGACCTCCAATACAAGAATTATGAGTTGTTTTAACTATTTCCCCTCAGTTCACCTTATTCTCCATTTGTAATTCTTTATTTATTCATGAGTATTCCATCTATAAAGTTATTATTCAGGCCAATTATCAGATTCTACTAGTTTCTTAGTGATGATCTCTTATAGTTAATAATCATTTTGTAGGATTTCATAATCTCTTTATAACATCTTGGCATTACTATTAAAATGACATTATGCCTCTATATGTCCACTCCATTAGAATTACCATGTATTCATTCTTATAAATAGACACTCCTAAGTGTTTAAAACACAAAGCTTTACTAAAGAAAACCAATGGTCTCCCTTACTAACTAATTATTGCTCCTATTCCTGTAGCACAAACATCAATTTCCAGTATAATAGTCTTTTTAAAATCAGGCAATGCCAATGATATGTTCTGAAAGCAATCTTCTCAATGTTAGCAATATGCATCCTTACTTGGTGATAACTTGACCTTAAGTCTACTTTTGAGAAATTTTATGATCTTTATTGCTCATTTATAAAGTCATATTTTAATGGAATTAAAACTTGTTCTTTATGGTTAACTCATTTACCTACCTGTAGTCCACATAAACCTCTAGTTTTGTCTTCTTTTTGACTAATAGTATTGAAGAAGCAAATGGGCTATTGTTGAGTTGAATTATCCCATTAAGTATCTCTTTCACCAATCTTTTAATTTCCTTCTTATGTATAAAAGAACTTCTATAAGCTCTTATGTTTATTGGCTTAATACTTAGAATCAAAAGAATTTTATGATCCAATACCCTTACTAGAGAAAACCGTTTCAGTTCCTTAAATACTTATTTGAATTCTTTTATAAAGGTTTTCATCACAAGTTTCACTTCTTTCTATCTAGATTCCCCTTTAACTTCAATTGAGAAAATTTGTCCCATAAAACTATATACCATTTCTTTCAAATTTTTCTAAACATTCGATGATGTGATTATCTGTTTGCTAGCCTTTTAATGATTTCTTTTAGCTTAATCATCTTTTCTTCTCTCTTAAAAGATAATTTTATCTTGTTGAAATCAAATAGAATTGGTAAGTAAAGTTTTAGCCAATCCATTCCTAAAACCATGTCATACATCTCTAGCTTTAAGACTTCTAAATTTGCCTGAAATTCATGCCCTTGTATCTTCCATCAAAGTTTTGGGTAGAATACACTACATTTCATGACACTCTCATTAGTAACATTTATTGTTAACAAATTAGTTTTTTTTTAATGGTAGTTCTAATTGCTTTAACCACATGTTCATCTATGAAGCTATACCATTGTCAATAAGAATTATAAGGTTCTTTTTTTTTTTTCTAATTCCCTTTAACTCTTATTGTATTATGAGCATAACTCTTAGCCAATACATTTAGAGATAAACCATACTCGTCTGCTTGTTCTTCATTAGCTACCATTTCATTGTTATCTCATTCCTCTACTTTTAAAAATTGACCACCTTCTTCATCTACACCATTCATCATACTCAAATTCTTCTTATTACATTAATGGCATGGAAAAACTTTCTCCCTATATTTATAACAATGACCTAACTTCCTCCTTTGTTGGTACAAAGTGTCATGCATTTGTTTACCTCTTATAGTCACAAAAATTCTTGTATTGTAAGGAGTGTTGGAAGAAGGTTTACGTGATGGTCTTCCATTATTAAAAGAATAAGATATTCTAGGTATCATTATATTTCTTTTTGCCATGGCCTAGTTAGACTATTCTTGCCACCTTGCCTAATCAAATACTTGTATCAATGTTGCAAGCTTCAATATCTTTAATGTTAGTTTAATGTCATATTTGAGGCCACTGAAAAAGATAGAGATATAGTATGATTCTATAAGTAAAGGGTTCAATGTGCTCATTAAGGACTTGAGCTCCTCAATTTCAGCATACATTTCTACCCTTCTCTCTCGTATTAGCTTGTTAAACTCCTTTACTATATCTTTTCTACTGCCAAATCATGTTTAAATTGATTGAACAAACTCTTTCTAATTAATAAGTTCATGATATCCTATCAAGAATCCTTTAAACTATACTTGTGCTTTACCCTCAAAGTAAAGCTAAGTTCCACATATTGGTGAACTGGAGTGAAATGCAACTTTAAAACTTTTTACATTTCCTAATCCATCCCTGTACATCTTTATGGAATGTAGATAGATCCATTTTTAGTAAATACATATTGTATGCACCCATATGGTTCTTATTAATGCCTATAATTTCATCTTGAATATGATTTTGTTATAGATGAATCACTCTTTTGGTGTTAGTTTGATACCTTGCACCCTTCTCAGCTTTCTTTTACAACCATGAATATTTGAGTGTTAGTCATTAAGGTTTCCATTTATGCATTCAGTTGTTCATTCCATTTAGCTTGCTCTTGCCACTGTCTCTTATTATCAGTTGTGGAAACTTATAATTCTAAATGAAAAACTTGTATTGTTTCATCCGATTACCTACCATGCACCTCCAAAGCTCTAACTTTTTTGTTTGCTGCCATTTTAGGTCTTTTTTCTTTAATGATTGCCTTGGATTCAAGGCTCTGATACCAATTTGTTAAGAACTTAGTCTTAACAAATAGTTGATGTGAAAAGAATATGAGATTAAGAGTTAGAAAACATAAGAGAATGAAGAACTCTATAAAATTTACAGAAATAATACTTCATAATACTTGAGTTCCATTTACATCATATATCTTATTTATACCATCATTCTAATTAACTAACTAATCCTTTCTTCATCTATTTAACTACTTTTATTCCCATGTGTTTAATGCTTCAATATGCTAATGAACTTTAACAGTTTTTCATGCAATTCCTCTTCTTTTGTTACTTATGTTTATTCTTTCATGTTCACATTTATACTACTCATACTATTTGTAACAACTTGCCTTCAGGGGTAATTTGATCTTTGTATATGGTCCATTAATCATTATAAGATCAACCAGGGATAACTCAGTCTTTTTACTTTTTTGCATAATGGAATTACTTTATTACCCTTAAAAGGAAAAAATAATGAACTACCTTACAAGGTCATTTTCATCATTTTCTTCTTATTAGTACCGTGAAATGGCAGAAGTACAATTAAAAGGAAAACAATTGATGAACTGACAACTATGGGCTATTTTGTTTTTTCACTTTGTTCTTTTTTTTGTTGCAATATTCATATTGGCTTAGAGAAACTTAGTCTTTTGATAAATATAATATAAAAAAAAATTTGGTGACGCCTGTATAACATGCATCAGTCACTTCGCTAGCTTTGGGTGGCACATATGGAGGCTTACAATGGTCAACAACGAGCTTTCTTGGTATGGTTTAATTTGTCTCAGTGGACCCTCCATTCCATAATAACACGTGTGGCATTATGACCTCTAGTTTGGCACCAATAAGAATTTTTTCTTTTTTTTTTCTCTCTCCACCTCATTCTTTGCACTAGGCATTTTAGAGTTTAAAAACGCTCCTCAATTTGTTTTTCCTTTAGATTTGATTCATGTTCTTTTGATTATTATTTTTCTTATTTCAAATGGTTTATAAATTTGGATTTTGTTTTTAGATTTCATCATCTTTTAATTTTTAATTTTTAATTTTTTAGATTTGATCCTCATTCTTTTGAACATTGTTTATTTTATTTTAGACAAATTTTTGAAATAAAGTTTTTTTACAAGTTCATCCTTTAATTTTTTTTTCCTTATGTAATCTGATCCTCATTCTTTTTTTTTTGCAATTCTTTTTTTAGCGGTAAATTTCTATAATTTAATCTTTTTTTTTTATGATTTCATAATTATTTGGGAATTAAGTTTCTTGATTTAGTCTGTATTTAAAATTTCACGGGTTGTGGGTTTGAAGTATTAATCCAAGTTTATGAGATTCACGCAGGTTTGCTTGTTTTTATTTTCTCATTTTTTTAAGCTAATATTTTTTCAGTTTCATCATTTAATATTTATTTATTTTTCAATTTCATTCTCCTTTTATTTTTTATCTGTCATATTTGGTTTTTATTCTTTTAATTTTTATTTATTTTGTTTTAGAGGCTTTTTGGAATTGAAGTTTTTTTACAATTTCATCCTCCATTTTTTTCTTGGTATGTGATTTGATTGTAATTCTTTTTGTTACAACTCCTTTTGCTTTGTCATTTTTTTTAATTTTTATTTTTTTAGATGACTTCATCCTTCAACATTAAATTGGTTGGAAATTGATTTTCTTGATTAAACCTGGGTCTAGGATTTCACAAGTTGAGAGTTTGGATGATTAAATTTAATTAAGTGTAAGGACTTAATTATATTTTAATGGGTCAAATTAATTTTATTAAGGACTTAATTGGTGAAAAATTAAGTTTGGAAGCCTAATTTGGGCTTAATCGAGAATATTGAAATTTTAAAGGACCAAACTTAATTTTTACAAAGTCAATTGATTAAAATCAGGGATAAAATTGCAAGAAAATCAAAGTTTAGGGTCAATTAAGGGTCAAATTGAAGAAATTCACAACCAAGGATCTTTTTGAAAAAGGCGCTAAACTTCTATGACTTAATTTGGGTGAAAACAAGAGTGAAATTGAAGCAAATTAAATGTTAAATGATCAATTTACATAAATCCTAAACCAAGGATCAAAATGAGAAGATGCTGGACTTTAAGGTTGATATTTGAGTTTGACAACGGTAAAATCACATAAAATTAAAAGTTTGAAGTCAATTAGGGATGCAATTAAAATAAATCAAAAGATAGGGACTAGATTGAATTTTAGTCAAATCCTTGATTAAAACCTAAAGGGTGTCAAAATGACGTCGTTACATTTAAATGAAACTGTGTATTTTGACTAAAACGGCATTGTTTTGACCAACACAAAAAAAATAAAAATACGGGTACCAAACGACTTGTCATTTGGCCACTGTTCATCATCTTCAGTTTTTTATATCTTAAGGCTTCTCGAATGACTACTGTTTAAGGACATTTATTTCCTCATCTCTCCACCAAACAAGACAAATAAGACAACACTCTCATGGCTTAACACCGTATTACACCTCAACATAATTCTTGCCAGCTGGTTGCCTGTGTAGCAATCACCACGCTGCCCCAAAAAGGATGACCTGATCAGCCTTTGCAGCCAAATTTCATAGCTTATGATAATGATGTTTGACCAACGGTTATGATTCTTCCTGTTTGAATTAAGGACTAATATTTATTCCTAATAAAAACCAAATATCCCTTTTTCATCTCCTATAAACAGGGGTGAATTTTGTGCATTAAAGGAGGAGAAATTTGAAGGAAAGTAAGCTAGAAATCAACCTTTACACACCCTTTTTAGTTGCCCAACCAGTCACCTTTCTCTTTTTTTAGAGACCACCATGAACATCCATTCTAGCCACTACAACAACATTTTCCTTCTCTCCACCATGAGAACCAACCTCCCTCCATCAGCTTTAAATTCTTCTTCTTCCAACAATGCCAGCTTCTTCTTTAGACCAGCCTCGCCAACTGTCAGCTCTTCCACCAGCGTCTCCACCATACTCATGCTGGACCTCCTATCGACAACAGCAACCCATCCTTACGGTAGCGACACCCCTCAAGTCAGGTAATCTCATCTCTTTGTTTTCACTTGCACCATTCAATAGGTGCATGCAAGATGTGAATTAATTCATGTCTTACTACTGCTGGGATTTGCCAACAATAAAGTAAAGTGGGCTGGGCCCTCAGCCGAGCCCATATTTTTTTTTAAAAAAAGAAATTATGCTATGTTGAACTTGTTCGGATAAACTCTTTGTTGAACCTGTACGAATAAACTCTGGTGCTTTCCCCCCCTCTAATTGAATAATAAAGAAAAGTTTAGTTAAACTCTTTTTGGCAGGAATGCTTGTGCTAAAATGAGTGATCAATTTGTTGCACATGTCTAAAAAATGGATATGGATCCAGGTTTCAAGTTGTGATACCAAGCTTGAGTAGACCTCTTAAAAGTAATTTGAAAAACCTTATACATAAATTTCAAATCCTACATCACCAATTCCAAACTGCTTCTCATGTTCTGAATATGTTCTCTAGGGTTTGACAACCCATCATAGTTATCAAAGTTCATTTAACTGGCCATAAAGTATTTATGGAGGCCTATGTTCAACATACTATCATATAATGGTGACCTTCTTACCTGACTTGAGTCTATTTTATCTATATTTTTACATTATCTCTTTGGTTCTAGAATGATGGGTGAGACTTTGGAGGAGAAGGAGCTTATTGAAGAGGATGATTGTGGTTTTCGACCTTGCCTTTTAATCTATAAAGATCATTTCTAGATGACCTTCATAAGATTACTACTCTTGGTGACGTGATCTACTTCTTGTAGTGTGTGAGTATGATGTCCACTTTCTACCTCATTCTGGTTATTTTCCTCAGGATATTGGAGTTCACGTTGCACAGGAGGTGCAAAAGGGGCAACTGCTACCACATAGATGACAATAATTTGCATAGCAATTGGCAAGTTTTGGAGAGAATTAAGTTGTTGCTGGGTAGCTAAAACAACCTTAGTAAGTGTCATCATCTATTAAGCAAGTTGATGGAGATCCATATAAGAAGGTGATGAAGATCCATATAAGGAGATGATGAAGAAGGTAGGGGTTGGTGACCCTTTCTCCCAAGGTTTCTATGTTGTCCACCATAAATACATTATAATCAGATAAATGAGAAATATTACCACAAGAAACGAATAAAGCTTTTTGTTAGTTTTCCACAAATAACACCACTAATGAAGTTTAGAAAAACTTCGCTTGGACCTAGGCTCTCTTCATTGATGATAATGGGCTAATGACATAGGTGTTACTTGTAAAATAACACTTTGATGGCTAAGTCAATGTAGTGTTTGAAGAGTTTTTAATATGTAAATATAAACAAAGTAATTGCAGATAAGTAGTTGTGAATGAGAATATTCATCTATTTATTCTTTGTTTTACCTTGTTTATATAGCTTACCTCAGAAAAAAAAGTATAAAAAGTAACTTATTATGAATTATAAAAGTTGAGACACGTGTAGCTATTCATATGTATGATCTACGCTTAATAAATGAATGACCGTGGTCAAACCAAACTCAAAAGGAGTCAAATCAAGGTCAAAGTAGGCTCAGTTGGGTTCGATTTGACTAGGTAAAACTGAACCCCAAGTTTTGCTAGGTTTGACCATGGTCAAACCGAGCTCAAAAGGAGTCAAACCAAACCCAATGTGCACTTGGTTGAGTTTGGTTTGACCAAGATCAAACCAAATCCTATGTTGGCTTGGTTTGACCACGGTCAAACCGAACCCAATATAGGCTTGGTTTCTTGGATATCATCTGATATTTCTTGGGAAACTTTAAAGATATGGTTGAAGGTTACAAGTTAATTGTCCTTAACATCCCCTTGTTGTTTGGATCCAAGATGGATAAGTGAATAAAAGGCATTGTTGTTGTTTGGATAGATATTGAAACGCAACTTTAGGGACTCATTAAAAGAGATAGAACTATAAGGAAGACGCCATGAATAGAATAAGCACTCGGATCCTGGGTTTAAAAAGGTCCAAGGCTGACATTGTCATCGTAATATTGGCTCTTTTAAAGACCTGGAGAAACCGATTAGAAACCAGGTTACATGGCTTTAACATATATAAATCAAAATTTGAAAACAGGGAGCCTTATTTGTTCTCGTTATTATGAAAAGAGACTAGATTCCTTATATATGTAAATACCTTATATAGAAATAGTTATCATATGTAGTATATTCTACTCTTGTATTGTACATAACCTTAAAGGTATAAATACAAAGGATGGTTGCAGCCATCAACAATCATTGTAATTCACATACAATCAATCTCTTAACTTAATTTGGTATCAAAGTAGTAAAATTGCAAGTTCATTCTTCTCTAGGAACTTCAACACATCTAGCCTTTTCTAATCTTGTTTCTCCCCTACTTTTGATATTGTTCTTCCTCCTAAAGATTCTGGTCTCCTTTTCTTCTGTTAATGAACAATCAGAAACTTCAATAGATTATTGTTGCTGTACCACTCACCCACTTTTTTTCCTCTCTTGCGCCGCCACCATTGTCAGCTGCAACATCTGGTGCTTCCATTACTGCTACAGCAAGCCAAACACCTCTGAATCCTTCTTTAGATGTCATGACTACTATGACAACAGTTCCTACTATCATCCCTCTTCCCAATACTTAGCAGGTTAACTCCTCAAAGCTCTCCAACACCAATTTTTTGTATTGGATGATGCAGATGAAACCTTTTTTATTAGGCCAAGACGTGTTCCCCTTTATGGATGGCTCATTACCATTCCCTCCCTCTCATATGATTTATGCTAACACATCCTTACCCATTGTGAATGCTTCATATCTATCATGGAAGCAATATGACCACATAATCATAAGTGCTTTCTTATCCTTTTTATCTCTATGGAAGTCCTGCACTTAGTGGTTGATTGTAAAACCCCCCACTATCTAGATAACTCTGGAACCCGCCCTTTGATTAGTACTTAAAAGTGTACTTTTATCAAGGTTTTATATCATCATTTTGCACTTGAAGTATCCATAACTCCTTAACTAAAGCATGTTCTATAATAACATATCTAATTATATAAGATACCTTTAATTTATGGTAAATGTTCATCTTAAATGCAGGCCTATCACATAAATAAAAGAATTGATTGATTAGTTGAAGTACTGAAATTGAAAGGACAAAGAGATGGCCAAACTTAGAAAAGAGATGCTGGTGCAGTCCAAACTGGAACACTGTTCGGTAATTGGGTCATATCTGGAGCTGTAGATCTTGGATTTAGGTCCATTTTATATGGATGAAAAGCTAAGACAAAGGCCTACAACTTTCATGTGGAGTCCAAGATTTAAAAAGGCCTTTTGCAAGTCCAAATTATAGCAACAACGGAGAAGTCCGAATCTGTTCTGCAGCCCAGACACTATTCAGTGTTTAGCCCATATCTCGAGTTCTAGAAGTCCAAATGACCTCATCTTTTTTTTCTCTAGAAAGCTGAGACAAGTTTCTAGAACCTTCATGGGAGAATCTGTTCAAATCCTGATGTTATCAATGATGTTTTTGGCAGACAAGAAGATAAGGATTGTCACCAAGTCAAGATGTGGCCACCCACTCATCAATTAGTCAACAAATCAATAGTTCCAAATTTTGGCCTATAAAAGGAGGCATTTTCCATGTATTTAGGCATCTTGGTGTTCAGATCAAGATCATGCTCTTGCTCTCTCTTTTGTAATACTTAAGTTTTGTTTATATTAATCTCTTGTTTATGCCTTTCATTTTCTTTTCTTTACTTAGTTAACTTCTTTCTCATTTATGTTCTTATCTTGTTTATTTATGTTTCTTTGTTTCATTATGTGTAGCTAAGTTAATTATGTCAAGGTGAAAAGGGTACACTAATGGTGTAAGAATAAGTATAATATAAACTCAACATGGACCTTAATGTTGGATATTAACATGCTTTATATTTGTTATCTTGTTCACTTTTAATACTTTGCTTGTTAAATGGTTAATCTAGATTTATGTTGTATAACACTTGGTAAAACAAATACTTGGCACTTTCATAGCCCATACTGTATG
>Ga0325414_1003079_pt1 | contig 17233 bp, 7 predicted proteins | sample PopdelMetagenome_8_FD_206183 | JGI IMG/M metagenome (GOLD analysis project Ga0325414, IMG submission 206183) | Populus deltoides microbial communities from Bellville, Georgia, United States - Leaf-PdKOR-R3 | ecosystem: Host-associated > Plants > Phyllosphere > Phylloplane/Leaf | place: USA... | reverse complement strand
CTCCTTTCCTGTTTTATCCATATCACTGCTACCCATTATTATATATAACCTTCCAACAATTCCTCACACCATCCTACAATATAACAGCCATCATTCTCATCATTACAAACCCATGAATTGACTCCAAGTACAATTTAGTAATTTACAGTCAAATTACTGAAGGAAGAAAAAGAATAATACATATCATATTTGTGCCTCCATGTAAGTTTTAATTTCAAGGCTAATAAAAATTCCCAAAAAACAAAGCCACAGCAGAAGCTGCAGAAGCATATCCAATACAGCAAAGCTTCAAACTTTCAATAGATTCTAACTTCTCCGTAATAGTTATCATCATATCCAAAACTATTTGCGGAGACTATAATTCATTTTGAGAAACCCTAGATTATGAATTAATCATTAATTGAAATAGTAAAAAATGAGACATAAACCGTATGAATTAACCAAATCCCTAAAAATGAAAAGAAATTCAGGTAATGGCAATCTGTAAATAGAAACTGATCAATCAAAACCCTAAAAGGAAAGAAAAAGGAAAGGCAACCTTGTAATTCAGCTTAATCATGCAAATTAACGGCTAAAATTAACAGAAACCATGCAAATACAATCAGGCGATTTAATTACCGCTTGTTGAAATCCTCGAAATCGAGCTAAGAATCGAAACTTGATCCACAGAAACTAATAACCCAAAAATAAAATACACGTGAGCTGGTTTCAGTTAAGCACAGAGATGTTAATTTGAAAATGATTACGGCAAAGATTGGGAAAGGGAATTATTTGTACGAATTTTCAATACAAATGAATAAATTCGAGGGAATTTCAGAGAGAGAAGGATCAGAAAATTAGGGTTCAATTCTGGGTATTTTTCGGGTGGAGGTGCTGGGAGTTCAGGAACCAGACGCTGTGGGCCGTCGTACTATAGTCGCTGGTTTCAGTAGAAAAAAACACATGGAATTATTTATTATTATTATTTTTAACTCTATGTCGCAAAAATTCTCTTTTTAGTTTTTAGTAATAATAATAATCAGTGACTAATAAAATGGAGATCATGTGGTGGTGGTTGGTTGGTCCAGTCGATGTATGATTGGGATGGACGGTTATTGATGGGTTTTTGCGTTTAATGGATGAATTTGATTGTTTGTGTTTTTAGTTAAAAATATATTAAAATAATATTTTTTATTTTAAAAATTTTATTTTAAACATTAAAAAAATTAATTAAAAAAATCATATTTTTATAAAAACTTTTTACTACTCAAAAACAAATAAAATCTAAGAGTACTTCTCGAAAAACATTTATGATATTTTAAAGAAAAAATAAATATAAATAGTAAAAATAAAATGCATAACTTATCATAAAATTATTTTTATTTATAATTTTTTTTAAGTGAACATGGATTACAATTAATAAAATATCATTATTTACTTTTTAAACACTGTTCTTTTCTAACTCTCTTAATTTAAATTCTTTTTTAATGGTACGAAAACTACTTTTTTCACTGTAAAATTCGTCACAACTTATTTTTTTTTTTTATCATTGGCTCAGGTTGGAAAATAATAGGAATTTGTTTTCCAATTAATTTAAATTTGAGAATTGCGTGGATGAATTTAAATAAGCTCAATCACACGTTACTCAAGTGATATTATTAGGTCTTTAATTTTAAAAGAAATCTTGAATTCAAATCTTGTAGGGGAAAAAAATAGTTCAAATTTAAATCGTTTACCAACTAAATAAAGTTTAACCTGAGTAATATTTTTCCAAAACATGCCTGAACCGCTAAATAAAAGTTCAGTGGTGTTATTTCTATTTTGTACTTTTCTTGGCAAAATATAACATGAATTTAATTTACTTGATTTTTTTAATAACAGTAGATATTCGGATCAGTTTATGTTTACTTTAACTAATCCTCCGAGATTTTAAAGTTAATAATCATGTAAGTCTCTATTGACCTTAAGATGTGTGGCACTCGAACTGATAACCTCTGAGAAGTAAACTTAGGACTTTTATAACATGCGGGAATCTTTGGATCAATTTTTTAAATTAATTGTGCATATGATTGATTAAAAAAATTATTCTCATAAGAGTTTCAAGATTTATAATATTTTACTGGTGTCTTTAGGAAAAAAAAAATACTCCATGCATATATGCATAAAGTGGAAAAATCGAATTATAATGAAAATAAATGTTTAGTCTCTTTGAGTTTTTATACAAACATGTCAACTTTTCGAACCCGTTTGGTAACGAGGTTGCGTTTGCGTTTTGTTTAAAACGCAGATGCAACCCGTTTGGTAAACAAAAAAACACATTTTACTGTGTATGGGCCCCATGTTTTTTCACGTCCGAGACGTAAGAAAAGAAAAGGCAGCATTTTGCTGCTTTGTAGATACTGTTCACGCTAAATTTGATTAGCATGAACAGTGTAGCACACACTGTTCAGTGAACAGTGCAAGAGATTTGCACTGTTCACTTGAAAAATAACGAACAGTGCAATTCTCTTGCACTGTTCACACTTTTTTTTTTTACTACATTTACATTTAAAAAAAATTAGTTTTAGAGTAAATTAAATTCATTCACACTATGATGTGAACAATATTTGTTTTCCTGAAAAACTAGTATATAGTGAATTAAATTCACTCGCACTATAATATCAATTTTATACCTGGTAATATTTTATCTAATTTTATTACACGCTCAAAATATTATGAAAACTATAGTTCTTATCGGATAAATTTTGTACGTAATGGAATTATAAATAGTTTAATGGAATAATAAAAAATATTTTATATAAAGTATTATTTATTTCATGATGTAATAGGAGTAATTAATTTTACAATATTTAAATTTAAAACCATCAATATTAATATATATTTTTTAAAATTATTTTATAACCTTAATTTCAAAATTATTCTTAACCAAACACATTAAACTACTTTTTATTCAACCTCAATTTCAACCACAGTTTTAACCAAACACCTATTTTTTCAAACCAACCACAACTAAAAGTACTTTTTTTAAAACAACTTTTTTTAAACCACAACCACAACAGCTACCGCAATACCAAACACACTCTTCATCATATTTTATGAGATCACAAAACATAAATCACCTATTATGAAAAAATCTAATTAATTGTTAGCTCTACAACTAATAATAAACATCAAATCATCCACCAATGACACGCTAGTTTTCTCTACTCTAATGCTTTGTATAGTCTCTCTTTCACACACATAATCTTCTTTTATAATATTTATTAACTTAAGCATTGAAGGTTTCTTTATTCTGACATAAAACTTGTTTTGCAGAAAAGATTATGGACCCAAAACCAAGCTCAATCACTCTACCAACCCAGAACACAACCATAAAAAGCTTAGTTCCTGTTTGAAGTTTTCACAACTCCATCAAGGCTTATTTCCTAGCATCTATAATTTTATGTTTAACTTTTGTTCATCTTTAATAGGCAAATGTTAAACAGATATGGATTATTAATAAGTAAACTATATAATGGTAAATGAGTGATAAATAAGTATTAAATCTTCGAAAATTGAATATTAGATAGCCACTTGATTGATCGAGTTTTGAGTATTTTGGTGAATAAACACACTTAAACAAGATTTACATCAAACTTGATTGAATTTGAATCTACTAACATCACATCAATTCAAATACTCATTGAATATCAAAATTGTGTGGAACATAAATTTTTTTTTCTTCCTTATATTTTATGTATATAAACTTTCATCGTAGTTTTGACTTTATATTTTATACAAGATCAAGTAAATGATAAGATTGTGCCTTAAACTTAAACATTGGCTCTACTAATTTAAGTTTTTAATTGAAACCGAATGTATTTTATAAACAAATAAATAAACTAAAAAAAGTCAAACAAACAAGTTTTTTTTTTAAAAAAAAATTGATATTAAATGCACTTTAACTTTCATTTTGTTAGGTTTCATTGTCTTAAAGTTAAAAGAATAGAGAGGAAGAGAAAGAATTCAAACTAAAATAGATGTTTTACCTTTGCATGATATCATTCGTGGTAATATTTTTATTTAAATATTTTAAAAATGAAATCTAAAATTATTGTGTTAGGTAAGATAAGGATGTTTGTTATTTTATAAACACATAAATCATAACTATATATATATAAGTAAATTTTTTTACCTTGTGCCACGTCAACCAATAATTTAAATGCTTAAAACAAGTACACATTCCTTATATCTTGATCTTTTTCTTTATATATTTGAACTTTCTAAGATCAAGTTTTAATTATGTAGAAATAACTCAATCTTTTTTCTCTTTACGCACTCTAATATTTGATATGTGATGGAATTGTTATAAAAAATACCTGAAAAGAGGAAGGGACGAAGAGACCTTCGTATGATTGTCTAGGTTACTCAATTTATCAAATAGTCATATATATATATATATATATGGCCTTTTTATCTTTATATAAGGTAAATTTATCCTCTTTATTTATCTTGAGCACTGTGATATATCAACTTAATGATACATGACTTTAGTCAGTATATCTAATATATTTAGAGGGATCAAATATCAATTTATAAAGATACATGACTTTGGACAATGTATCTTATAAATTTAATTAATGAAGTACATGATTTTTGTCAATGAACATTTAAAACTCATGAACCAAAACCATTAAATTTATTAACTTAATGTGGTCATGAAGGTCATATTTTACAACATTATCCCACTCGATTGAATGATCATATTAAGTTCATTTATGGATTAATTTATACATGTAGATAAGAAAAAAAATAAGTAACACTTAACTAAAAAAACAATTAGAATGGATCATAATGGTTTTGCATAAATTACGTTACATAATTTCTCATATATATCACAATACTAGTACTTATTAAGATGAGTTTTTAATGAGGAAGACTACGAACTATGCATCATGTTCATGTTATAAATAATGACACTAATATTTCAAAGCATTACATCTTCTTCATCATCAAATATCATGCACTAAGAGATAAAGAAAAGGAACAAGTAGTCACATTAGTTAAACATAACTAGAAGTCATTAGTCAAACCCATAGACTTTACAAGCTTACTATACACTCTAGATATTAGTTCTTTAGTTAATGGGTTTGCAATCATCATCTTAGTAACTCTATTGTATCTTTTAGCAATCAAAGTTGTCTTTAGAATACATACCAATTCTTTATCAAAACCTTGGAATTATTTCCTGATTGATGCCAAGTATTCATATGCCTTATCGTTTATAGGAATTGACTTATAAAGATTCTTAACAATTTTGATGTTTATGGTCATGAGACTTAATCTATTGAAAAGTTCACAATTCTCGTAAGGCTTTTTTCTTGAGGTGAACTTACGTTAGTCATTTTTATTGGTTCATCGTGCAAAGATATTATTCTAAATTTAAACACTCTAAAGTAATGAGTATATGTTCATTCCAATATGAAAAATTAGAACCTTTTAACTCTGAAATATTTGACATATGATCTAAAAAAAAGTCAAAGTAGTTGTTTAGTAAAACTTTAAAGTGACACTAACATATATTTTATTAAGCAATTCATTGCATCATCATATCCATTCTTTAGGATATAAAAAAACATGCCATTAATTCACTCTGTCATACTTTAATATCATAAAGGAGATGTTAAACACTTTTAAATATATTAAACAATTCACTTATTATAATCATGGGCTTGTAACATCATAAACTTGTTAAAATTGAGATGCTCATACCTTTGGGTATCAACATTTCAATTTTGTAAAAATATAAGTACCTTTTGAACAATTTATACTTTTACAATCATAACCTCATAAAAAATTATCTAATCAATTGTACTTCAATGTCATATGAATAGGTTGCTTTGATGATTATCAATTTAAACATAAAAAAATCATAATAGTTGATCATGACATATATGTATAATATACATAATATTATCACGTGTTAGATAATATGAGGATCTTTATTATTTTATGAACACATAAATCATAACTTTATATATATATAAGTAATTTTCATACTTTGCACCATTTTAACCAATATGCTTATCATAAATACCTATTCTTTCTACTATGATTTCTTTATTCGTATCTTTTGACTTTCTAATATCAATGTTCAATTATACATAAACAACTTGATCTTCTCTTCTTTACTCACTCTAATATTTGACACGAGTGATGAAATTGTTATATAAAAAATATGCGATTGGATAAAGGAATAATTGTCCAAGTGACCCGATTCATCAAAGAGTCATAAATATATACATAATCATTTATCTCTTTTTAAGATTGATATACGCTCTTTAATTATCTTAAACAATATGATACATTAACTTCATGATATATTAATATTTATGGTATATGATATTGGTAAATGTATCTAATGTATTTAAGAAAATCAAATATCAATTCATAAAGACACATGACTTTAACTAATGTATCTTATAAAGATACATAACTTTTGTAACAATTCTAATGTATCAATTCATAAAGATACATGAATTTTGTCAATGAAAATTTAAAGCTCATTAACCAAGACCACTGAATTATTAACTTAATATGGTTATGAATACCATATTTTTATAGCATATTGCTCTACTCGATTCAAAATTCTACCCATATTGAACTCGAGATTTATGTGTAATACATGTATATATTTGTTTCTATAAAGTTGGTAAAAATTATATATTTGCTATTTACTATATATAATGAATTTAAAGAAAATAGGTTTTTTTTTAGAAAGAAGGAACCTAATATCCCATCTCTCTTTCTTAGTCGCACCACAACACACAACACTACTTGACTGCAATGCCACTCAGAGCTCGTTTGTTTACGCGGCTGCGGTTACGTTTTAATTAAACCACAGATTTAAACTATTTGTTAAAGATGAAAATGAGATTTACTGTGCATGGATCCCATATTATTTTTGCTTCCGAAACGCAGGGAAAGAAAAGCAAGGAATTCCAGCTTTTCACGCACTGTTCATGCTAATTGCACTGTTAACTGAACAATGCAATTAGCATGAACAGTGTAGCATGCTACACTGTTCCGGTCAGACCGGATTCGGTCCAAAACTCAACATGCATTAAACCGGGTCCGATCTAGTAAAATAAAAAATAAAAATTATTTTTAATTTTTTAATTGTGTTTTATTCGAAAAACTAGTGTTTAACATTATTCAATGACATTACGTAAATTAGACAGAGATCACTTGATGACGTGATGAAATATAAAAAAATATTTTATATAAAGTATTATTTATTTCATGATATAATAACAATAGTTAATCTACAATACTTAAATTAAAAACCATAAATATTAATATATATATTTTTTAAATTATTTTATAACCTCAATTTCAAAAGCATTATTAACCAAACACATTAAACTACTTTTTATTCAACCTCAATTTCAACCACAGTTTTAACCAAGCATACATAAATACCAAATCAACTTCAACTAAAAACACTTTTTATAAACACAACTTTTTTCAAATCACAACCACAACAGCTACCATAACACCAAACACATAATTTCATAAAAAAAGTAGTCAACTTTTGTGCTAGCTGTTGTGGTTGTGGTTTGAAAAAAGTTCTTTTATAAAAAGTACTTTTAGTTGAGGTTGGTTTGGAAAAATATATGTTTGGTTAAAACTGTGGTTGAAATTGAGGTTGAACAAAAAGTAGTTTTAATGTGTTTGGGTAAAAGAATGCTTTTCAAATTGAGGTTATAAAATAATTAATATATATATATATATATATATATTAATATTGATGATTTTTAATTTAAATATTGTAGATTTAACTACTGTTATTACATCATGAAATAAATAATATTGATATCAAATATTTTTTTATTATTCCATTAAACTATGTGCAATTTCATCACGTACGAAATCTACCAAACAAGGACTATATTTTCCATGGTTTCTTAAGTGCGCAACAACAAAAACTGAATTTTTTGTTACGTCTTTAAGCGATCTCCTTCTAATTTTTCGAATAAAACACAAATAAAAAAAACATAATTTTTTTCCACTATGAATAATGCCAAGTGAATAGCATTGTTCACTTCAAGGGCACTGTTCACTCTTGAAGTGAACGGTGCCTTGGTGAATTAATTCACCAAGGCACTGTTCACTGCAAGAAGTGAATTAATTCACCTAGGCACTGTTCACTTCAAGAGTGAACAGTGCCCTTGAAGTGAATAGTGTCCAGGTAAATTAATTTACCTGGGCATTAGACGCAGCCATGTTTTTTATAAAACAGCTTTTTTAACGGGCCCCACGTATACAGTAATTCGTGTTTTATTGTTACCGAATGTATTATTTACGCGGTTTGCTTTAAAAGCAACCGCAGTCGCGTAAACAAACGACCTCTTTTAGACCGTACACCATCTCCCTTTGTTTTTTCCTTTTCCAAAATCCACATCCAATTTGCCATTAACCCATGCTTTTTGTAAATATCAGACACTAACAACATCCAATTTGCCATTAACCCATGCTTTTTGTAAATATCAGACAGTAGCAATATTTCTTTCCTTGAAATCCAACACCATTCCCGATCTCTTAAACTTGTCATCACCATTATTTCAATAGGTTGGGTTACTTCTTTTGGGCTCAAGTCGTGCCAGTGTTTTCTTATTTGATAATGCAGGCAAAACAAAGCTCTCACCATTGTTACAATGATTTCGTTGCTTGAGGAATATGTTTTTTTACTAAAAATTTTTTTTTTTTGGGTGTAATGCTATCCACTTGTAATCGGTGAGAAAATCACTCCACATTATAAATTATTCTAGCCATTTAACCCATGTTTCGTCACGAATTATAATTTTTTTTCAAAAAAATTTTAGGCATATAGGGTTCTTCAAAGTGTTTTTTTACATGAAAAATTCAAAATGTAAATTAAAAAGCCTATGCAATCATCTAATTAAATAAATCAATAATTATTTATGTAAATAAAAAAAATTCGCTAATAATAACCAAGAAACAAACTGTAAAAATGAAGCATTCAACCGATTGTGTTTGGTAAACTTATTTATTTAAATAAATAAAAGATAAATTCACCATAAAAAAACCCATGACTTAAACAACAAATACAAATAAAACTAACTGAATAAACTCACGCCATAAAAAAATTACGCAAGGTCAAACATATCAACAAAATATAAGAAATGAACACTTGCCGATATGATAAAAATATATAAAAACATATATAAAAAAGCCTCGAGCAAATTCGACAACCAACCTAGATCAACAAACCAAACATATGATCTATGATATGAAATTGGGATGCTCCTATATATAGGAAACCAAAAAAAATACTAGCAAAAAAATATTTGAAAAAAATGCTTTAAAGAAAACAAAAGTTGACTCGGGCTAATCTTTCAGATCTATGACCTGGATCATGAGACTAGGGTGATCCCATTAAAGGCAAACCTGAAAAAAAAACCAAGAAGCAAGATTCTTAATCAAACAAATATTTAATGATGAAATTGCGAAAAAAAAATCAATAAAAAATAACAATGCAAAACAAAATAAAAAGCAATTAAAAGAGTTAAGACTAAATTTGACATGAAAATTAAATGAAATTAAATGTTTAGGGGTGGAATTGAAAAAAACAAACTAAATAAGAAAATGATTAAAAAATAGTAATTAAAATAATTATGACCACATTTGACATAAAAATTAAATGAAATTAATGCTTATTGATGAAATTGAAAAAACAAATCAATCAAGAAAACAATTTTAAAAAATAGCAATTAAAATAATGAAGATCGAATTTGATAAAACATTAACAAAATCAAACCACCAGGGATGAAATCAAAAATAAAATTCAATTAGAAATAATTAATGTAAATAAAACAATTGCAATTAAGAAAAGAAGGACCGAATTAAAAGATAAGAGAAATTAAATGGTTGGTATATTTTTTTTGCATGGCCAGCACGCATCACCGAGGGAGGAAAATGATGCTAAGATAAATCCAATGATGTGGCAGAATCACGATTCAAACCACCGGAATCAATTACACGCGCTGCCTGAAGACGGCGAAACGGCTGACACGTGCAAGGTACATATCAACAACTTTTTATTTATTTATTTATACAAAAAACAAAAATGCCCCTAGTGCTAAACAATAATAACAAAAAAAACTATTATGAAATTACAATCAAGCCCTTAAAACCAAGGTTAAAAAAATTAAATGGCAAGGGTAATGGAGTGATCACATTGTTTATTAATTTGTAAAAAAAAAAAAATGCTCCTAGGACTAAACAACAATAAAAAAACTATTATGAAATTACAATCAAGCCCCTAAAACCAAGGCTAACAAATTTTAATTGTAAGGGTAATGGAATAATTAAACAATTCATTTAAAAATTAAAATTACTATAAGACCTCTAGATCAAAGGTTTTTATTGTTAACTTTTTAAGGGCAATATGATAATTGTATTATTATAAAAATTAAAAAAACATTGTTTCCTTCAAAAAAATAAAGAACGATAAATTAACCGTGTGCAAAGATCATTTTACCTCTCAAGCAAAACCTTATAAATAAAAAGATGAAAGGTAAAATGATAATTTCATTACAACCCAAGACACATTTTATTGTGGATTGGACTACAGTGAAACACACATGTGGTTTTGTTTTTTAGTTAATATATTGACAAATCCATGCCCATTTATAAGCTCCCGTTTGGGAGTGCGGCTTGTTAAAATTTAATTTTTTTATTTTTAGATTTTTTTTTATGAATAGATGTTAAAAATGAATTTTAAAACATTAAAAAATATATTATTTTGATGCATTTCTAAGTAAAAAACATTTTAAAAAATTAACCGCAATCACATTCTCAAACACCCTCTAGATTATATATATTGACATCGGAGTATTTTATGTGGTAAATACTGAAAATGTTTAATATACAAATATCATAGTGTAATATTGATAAAACTACAGGGGCTAAATTTATAGTTTATCCTTTCCTTTTTCCCAATTTCCTTACTTTACTAAAATAACCTCTTCGTGTTGGTTCTAAAGGCTGCAGCTTCTGCTCAATTAAAATCCTCCTCTCGGCCCTCACTATAAATTCTGTCATCGATTCCATACCTTTCCACAACCAAGCATAACCATGGGTCACGAAGACGATCCGTACTCTCTCGCTCTCTCCCCCCTCCCTCAATTCTTTGAATTCATTTTCTTTTCGATCAATCTATCTAAAAAATTAGTTTTTTTTTCAATTGCTTTTTTTTGCGTTTCGCTGACCGATTCCCAATCGAGAAAATTACGATTTTTGGTATTCTATTGACCGATGCTTTCTTGTCAGGTATCGTGATGTAGACGGAGAGCCGTTAATGGACTACGACGAAATGCAATCAGATGGCGGAGGACAATCACCGGAACCACACCAGAATCATATCTTAGATGAATTAGAGGATGATATTGACAATTGGGAGAGAGAGAGGTCACAAACTCCGGTATACGATACGGATAAAGTAGGAAAACCTAGAAAAAGATTGGTTAAAAAAGGCGGCGATTCAGGGAGAGAGAGTGGTAGCAGTAGTTATGTGCCGCCGGCGTTTGTTGATGACGAGGAGGGGGATTACGGGGGGTTTGAGAGGGAAGGATCGGTTGGAGATGGGAACTATACCAAGAAATTTGCGAAGGACAAGGAGAGGAAAAAGTTCAGTAAAGGGGAAAAGAAGTTTGGAGGGAAAGGAGGAAGTGAATCGAAATTGGGGCTGAAAAAAGGAATGCCGACGAAGTTGGTGTCTGGAAAGGATGACGGAGAAGTTAAAGAGATGTGGGATACTATCGCTGGTGGCGATTCCGAGGTTCTTTTTTTTTTTTAATCTGAATTGAGTTTCTTTTTTCTAAGATTTTTTATTCTTTGATGCCTTGATGTGTTTAGTTTTGAATTGATTGTGTTGGATTTCTTATGTTTGTCTATGTGATTGATTGAGATTTCTGATTAATTGACTCGAAGAAGAGATCGAGTGATTTTGGTGACAGTTTGCGGAGCTAAAGTTTTCCGGGTTATTTAGTCTTCATGGTGCTGATTTCGTGGTTGCTAATTTTTGTTTTTGTTGTCGGTATGTTAATTGCTTGAATCAGCATTCTATAGTACAAATTTTTGAGTTTATATGGGCAAGTAATTGGTTGATATCTGATTACTAGTACTAGGTGGCTAAATCTGTTTAAATGGTCGGCACCTTGCTTTATCAACCTCTAGGGTACAATTTCTATCACAGTTTGATGTTGATGTAGTTGTTTACTTGATTCTACATCGTCTTTTTTCAGGACAATATATTAGTAATCTTACAAGTTTTGCTATAGTTCTTACTAATTTTTGTTATATGCTAGTCTCTCAAGGTTCAATTATGTAGTTAATTAACATTAAAAGTCTGATTCGTGCTGCATGACTATCGTTGAGTCTATGATATAGAATAAATCCTGTTTTATTAACTTGTTTTAAGTGCTGGGTCTTTCCTTAGTAACTACTATGTTTTTTGGTTTGTTATTGAATATCTAAATATATTTCAATTTCCTTTGGAATAGGATGATCAAGAGGGTGCTAGGACTGTAGATGATGACAACTTCATAGATGACAGTGGTGTGGATCCTGCTTATGGGTATGGAATTGACAATGAACCACGCTCTCCTACTGATGCTCCTCAGGTTAATAGTCCAGCTCTTTTCCTGACTCTCACTTGTAATTGTAGGCCACCATAGACTGTTTTATTGACGAGGCTCCTGGCTTGTTCAGTATTTTTTTTGCGCACTATTGCTTTGAATTGGTGTTTGGAGACTTTGCTTGTCTTGTTGCAGAGTTCCATAATTGATGTTGCACTATTAATCGACTTTCATCTCTATAATAATATTTATGTTTGCCGGTTGACATGCTGTATATTGAGCTTCCTAGCTTTTATGTTATTGGGTTTATTATTCCGTTTCTTTCCAGGCAGAGGAAGGTGAAGAGGATGAGGAAATCAAGGATATGTTCAAGATGGGTAAGAAAAGGAAGAAGAATGAGAAAAGTCCTGCAGAGATTGCACTATTAGTTGAGAATGTCATGGCTGAGCTTGAGGTCACTGCTGAAGAAGATGCAGACCTTAATAGACAGGGGAAGCCTGCTGTTAATAAACTCAAGAAGTTGCCTCTTCTTACCGAGGTTCTCTCAAAGTAAGCTGGCTTTACACAATCTTGTTTTTGTTCCCTTGGAATTTACAGTTAATTTATTGTTGTCTCCTGGTGCAGGAAGCAGCTCCAACAAGAGTTTATAGATCATGGAGTACTAACATTGTTAAAAAATTGGCTAGAACCCCTTCCAGATGGAAGTTTACCCAATATAAATATCCGTGCTGCGATTTTGAAGATTTTGACTGATGTATGCTGGGGTTTTCCACCATCCTCCCCCATTTAGTACTTCTTGTTGCTTCTGAACGAACTTCGCGTGGAGCCTGAAACATTTTTTTTCTCTCATGCAGTTTCCAATTGATCTGGAGCAGTATGATAGAAGAGAACAATTGAAAAAAAGTGGTCTTGGAAAGGTTAGGGATCTCCTTATGTGATGGTAACGAACTTGCTGTTTCTATTGGAACTGAACCAAACTCAGACTGATTTAATACTCTGGCAGGTTATTATGTTTTTATCAAAATCTGATGAGGAAACCACATCCAACAGAAAACTTGCTAAGGACTTGGTTGATAAATGGGTAATGCAATCTCTTTTCATCTCATGATTTTTATTTGTTTAATAACTGCCACCTCTCCTTAATATTTTTTTAGTGCAAAACCTAGGGCATGCATTTACTAGAAAATCATATTAGACTGGCACTCATGGATAGTTTCACTCCTTTTAGGGTTCATTCATTGGTGATCTCTTTTCCTATTTGTTTGAAATGCCTCTTTTCTTTTATATTTAATTGACTTGTCATGTGTTGATCTCAAGTATATAATAAAATTAAACAAAACTTGAATATTTTTCCTTATTGGTATTATTTTTCGGTAAAAAATATCTTTTTCATTAATTGGAAAATATGTGCACAAAGAAGATTTGTATCCGAAGTAATGACATTTTCTTGCATTTCTGCAATTAATAAATATAGAGTCGGCCAATATTTAATAAGAGTACAAGGTTTGAGGACATGAGAAGTGTTGAAGATGATCGGGCCTTCAGAAGGCCAACAGTGAGAAGGTATTTCTTTTTTCACACACTGCCAACTTTTATTACTGTTGGATGTTTGTATATGTGCATGAGTTTCATGTGTCTATGCCTAAAAATTTTTCTTGTGGTAAATTTGTTTGAATCTCAGGCCATCGAATAATTCTGCTGGAATGGCATCAAGGGATGGAGATCTTGATTTGGATATTTCACGGTAAGATGTGACAGAAGATCACTCCTTGCATGTTTGCTGATGATTACTTAAACAACATCTTGTGCCTGTTTGCTTCTATGAACTCCTTGCATGTTTGCTGATGATTACTTAAACAACATCTTGTGCCTGTTTGCTTCTATGATTTTTTTCTGCACGCTATTTTTCTCAATTCTAATCTTCAATTTACATCAATAAAAAATTCAGGGAACGGAAGTCTAGTCAGTCATCAGACAGACAGCATGCATCCAGGCCAGAAGCAACACCATTGGATTTTTTGGTGCGTCCCCAATCTAAGATTGATCCTGAAGAAGTTAGGGCCCGTGCTAAACAAGTAGTTCAAGATCAGCGTCGTCTAAAGGTTGGTTTTTCCATTCCAATATGTGAAAGTGAGCACATAATTGAATCATTTAGAGTTAACAGAAAGTGCTGTGTTGAGTAAAAGGTTAAAATGAGTGGTAGCATGATTACTCACATGGCATGACCTCAATGTTTCAAGATCCACCATTGAGTTGGAACTATTCATGGGACAAGATTGTCTCAATTTGAGCCAAGTTTTTGCGTGTTACTTGGATCCTTATCTAACATGATGCTTTGGAGCCATCCTTTAGAATGTCATTGCCCTCTTATATTGGTGAGGGTTTTCAATTTCAATTGGTCTCTCCTGCAGTATTGTCGGAGACAAATTTGATAGATTCTTATTACTCTCAAATCTTTCCCCTTTCAATAGTTAGCCAAAGCTTATGATTCTAAATATATATGTTCCAAAAAACATTGAACACAATCTAGATCAACTAAAATGCTCGCTTCCAATTCATATGCAACTTGAGGGTTCTTTTTTTGTACTTATTGATGAATGGCTGGTTGAGGTTTGCTTTTGACTCTCCTTTGCATCATGGTTCTCTATAATGTTTATTTGCCTTAAAAAGGAGACTCCTTGGAAAGGTCAATCGATGGTTCGATGTTCTTTTGAGTTTGCAGTATGCACCCATGCTTGTGTTTCAAAGATACCGAGATTTCCAAATTTACTGTTTCTAAACTTAAATGTCAACTGTTACTGGCAGATGAATAAAAAGTTGCAGCAGCTAAAGGGACCGAAAAAGAAGCAATTGCAAGCTACGAAGCTTAGCGTGGAAGGTCGCGGTATGCTCAAATATCTGTGATATTGCCGGTTTCTGGAATCCATTGGCAAGAACGAACATTATTATATAAGAAAATAACGTGTATTGTTATTGCATGGGGCATGGGCTGGTCGTTGGCTGGAAGTAACCGGCCTACAAGTGAAGGGCCATCTGGTTCTTATGCTTCAATCGGTGATATTGTTCGGGAAAATGTAAGCCCATTTCAACTAGATATTGGATTCCCGATTGGCGTAATATCTGTTAAATTAAGCCTACCCCGAATTGACGTGTTGGATGTGTTACTTTGATCGAGCAAATTTGTCAACAACATTGGTGCATGGATGCATGCATGCTTGAAGCTCTTGTTGCAAACTCGTTAATGTTGCTTTGTTGCGGGGACTTTACCTTAATCTGAATTTTTTATAATTTATTTCAGAAAACTATTCAAAATTTTCATTTTTCAAAGGGCAAATTACTTTAAGTATTCTATAATTTGGTTATTTTTTTTTACTTTGCAATCAAGTCTTTAAATATTACATTTTGTAACCTGAAAATTGTAGTACTTTATAAAGTCAATATAAAATATATATTTATTTATAAAATTGCTATTATATTTGAAATAATAATTAAAGAGCTTATTCTTTTCAAAACACCATTCCATATAATGATTAAATAATGTTTTCTATATATATATATATATATTGAAAAACGAGTCCCTCAGACCATATTCATAATAACCTAGAGGAACATGCAAATCCTTTCTCGGAGCTCCTGTCATACACGCTCCTAAAAAATGACGCAAAAAAAAAAAGGAGTTCAAAGGATCCAATAAAAAAAGAGAGATGCAAATGAAAAAAAATTAAGGTGGTAAAAAAAGATTGAAGGACACAATAAAGAATAAAAAAAATGCAAATGAAGAAAAAGCTTGAGGTGATTCACTGTTCACATGAACAACGTTTTCACCCTAAGGTTTTTAACATATAGTATAATATATTACATTAAAATAGTAAAAGAGAAGAGATTACTAGTGTGTTATATGATGAAAATACATGAATTGAATTAACCAAGAATATTTTTCTATTTATTAAACCTTCTTGTCTGTCAAATATGTAGTGAAACATATGAAAAATACCAAGCTAAAAAGATAAAAAGATAAGGAAAAATTTATCTAAAAACTCAGAACCACAGTTTACTTAGCATATAGTTTAATTGGTCCGTCAAATTTTTTTATATATAGTTTAATTTTTAACTCGTACTATATAAAAAATTAAATTATGAAGTTTCAAGTACAACAGATTTAATAATAACATTAAATAATTCTCTATATATTTTTTTAATCCAATCCACCACACAACACTGTAAAATAGTAGTTTCTACATCCATAGCTAGCCATTTCTAAGGTTTTCGGTCTTGGTTGTGTATGGGCCGAGGCCACCAAGCTTTATCTACCTTTTTATGGGTTAGGCTTTGGAATGGCATAGACTATTACCATCTGCTTCCTTTATACGAATAATCAAAGCCCAGCCCATTTAACAGTTAATAACTTAAAACCCACAAGAAAAAAAAAAAAAAACAAAACAAAACAAAAACAGCTACTGTATTTACTTATGGCGAGACTGGTGTATGTTCGACGTTTTCTTTTGTTTCTGTCGTGGCTTTGCTTTCATTGATTGAAGAAAAGGAAAGGAAAGGAAAAGAAAAAAAATATACAGAAGCTAAAACCCTCTCTACCCATTTTCTCTCCTCTTTCT
>Ga0325414_1003078_pt1 | contig 17234 bp, 17 predicted proteins | sample PopdelMetagenome_8_FD_206183 | JGI IMG/M metagenome (GOLD analysis project Ga0325414, IMG submission 206183) | Populus deltoides microbial communities from Bellville, Georgia, United States - Leaf-PdKOR-R3 | ecosystem: Host-associated > Plants > Phyllosphere > Phylloplane/Leaf | place: USA... | reverse complement strand
AGGATTCTTAACTTTAGCCACCTATCCTTTCTTATGACTAGATTATAGTTTGAGTTTAGACAAAGGTCACAAGCCGATTAAATGAATATTTGTCAAAGATGCTTTTAAGTATCTGCTCAGTAGGCTACTAATGTGAGCCATGTTGAGTTTCAAGAAATCTAACTCCCATTGAAAATGAGCATCATGATGGACACATTCTTCATCCTTTATGTTTCTTCATCAAAATTTAATGTTGTAGATTTTATGGGTTTGGATTTTTCAGGAAGATACATAAATTTAAATATGTCAAAACATAAATATATTAATGCAAATATATAGGAATGTATATGTACAATAAATATGCACAATAAATTATGAGGGAGTAGGTTCTGCTCATTAAAAAGAGTGAATAGATTTTCTACTTTGTCTAAAGAAAATATCGGATGTGCCCTCAAAATAAAGTAAATTACATGACTATTTTAAAAGCAAAAATACAATGATCCCATTACCTAATTCCATTTCTACCCGTCTCCGTTCACCAAACATTACTCTAACAAAAACAAAAAAAATATGTAAAAATAAGATAAAAAACAAAAAAACAAAAAAAGGGGCAATCCGTACAATACGCATCCATGCGCACTATAGCAAGACCCACCATTAAATAGTATTAGCACCGTTTACTTCCACCGAAAATTATCATTTTCCTTTTTATTTATTAATTTTCCCTCATATCTGATCGGCGATCTGTGGGAATCTCCCAACTCCTCGCCGCCGATTCACCCAAATCCGACCCGAATTCTTTTACCCAATTTCTTTAATCACTTGAAAACCCTAAATCTCTCACCGTTTTACACTGTGATAGCTTCCAAAAATAAATAATACTCCTCATTGAGTAACTTTGTCTTTTTTTGGGCGCGAGAGCAAATGCTATAAGTGCACTTAGGTCCTAAAAAAATCAGTTTATTACCTTGATTTGCTCGATCTCGTAAGTACACGTGGCGATCTGGGTCTTGCTTCCTTTCCCACTTCTTGCTTAAATCTTGGTGAGTTTTCTTTTTCTTCATTTGTTTATTTTCTTTAAATCATGTGTAATTTGTTTTTGTTAGTCTAGAGTGTAAATTTGTTATTAATTGTGAGTTTGAGTTGATAATGGATAATCTGAGGTTCGATCTTTGTGCATTTGTTTCTGGTGTTAAGTAGTTGAATTTGGTTTTTGATTTGAGGAATTTGAGCTGATGTGTCTTCTTCTGGGTGCTTACTGTGAAATGGGATATTGGTTTGTTTGGAGCTGTGGTGTAATGAAATGGGTTTTCAATTTTGAACTGTGACTGTTTGGTTACAGAGAAAATTGAGTGAAATCTAATGCAAAGTTCCTACATTTTGTTTCATTGCTGAAAGAGTGAAGAGATCAAGCATTGTATATCTTATTTTTTTGTAGCCTTTTGATTTAATATTCTTAATTAGTGAGCTCGAAAGTTAGATATTTTAGGTTATGAGTTACATTTTTTATTGTTTCCTTCTGTTTTTCAAGTATTGTTACTTGATATCAAATCTTCTGAGGCTAAATTAAAATCCCAACAAATTGTGTCTGCATCTATAATCCTCACGAGAATCAGTCTCTCGCATTCATAAATTTTGGACTTGGTCAATTTGAGGTATTACTCTGGCATTCTCTTGAAATACAACAAAGACCCTAAATGTTTCTGACAATAATTTGTGCAGATAAGCAAATGTGGTTATGCATGAGAATGATGTGTCTTCCGGTTTTTGGCATACTGGGTCCGTCATAGCTTTTGCTTCAAGATTTTGGCTTTGTATTTGATTTAAAGGTCCAGATGGAATCAAATATAGAAGAGGCTGTCAAGGCAAAAGAGTTTGCTGAGACGCGATTTGCCGAGAGAGATTTTGCTGGTGCAAAGAAACATGCGTTAAAGGCAAAAACTTTGTGTCCTGGATTAGAGGGTATATCTCAGATGGTGGCCACTTTCGAAGTTTATGTTGCCTCTCAGGCCAAATGCAATGGTGAAGTTGACTATTTCTCTATTCTTGGTTTGAAGCCTTCTGCAGATAAAGATGCAGTGAAAAAGCAGTATAGGAAGATGGCCGTGTTGCTCCATCCAGATAAGAATAAAACTGTGGGAGCTGATGGAGCGTTTAAACTTGTATCTGAAGCATGGACTATGTTGTCAGATAGTCTCAAGAAAAACTCTTACAATGTCAAGAGAAACAAACAGATGGCATCTTGTGCTGTTCAGACAAACTTATCTTCAGTTCATGCTGCTGGGGTTACAGGATATAACCAATGTTCCAATTCACCCGCTGCTCATGGACTTGATACTTTCTGGACAGTCTGCACATCTTGTAAAGTTCAGTATGAGTATCTTCGGAAGTATGTGAATAAGAAACTTTCTTGTAAGAACTGCCGAGGTACTTTCATTGCCATTGAAACTGGGGCAGCTCCTGTCAATGGTTCTTTCCCTTACTGCCCTTGGTCATATGTCCCTGGTAATGGGTATAGATGTCATGGATATGATGGGGTTGCATGTGTCCCAACCACCACTACCCTATATACAGGAAATGGGGTCTCAGGATTGGATGCTGGACAGAGGTATGAGCATGTTTCAAATGTTTCATTTCAGTGGAGCTCATTCTCTGGAACTTCTGGGGATGCTGTGGGTCCCAATGGATCATGTGCAGTATCTTCTGATATTGTTTATCAGGCTAATGGAAATGTTAGTGCAGCAAAGGTTAAACCAGCAGCCAATGGAAGGCGATCCGTGAAAACTGCCACAGAAAAAGTGTACTCTGATGTATCTGCAAGCTGTAATGAATTTTCAGGCTCCAAGACTGGTAGACCTGATAAGAAAAGGAAGGTGTCTATTGGTTCCACTTTTAGAAATGGGCATGAAGAAAACGAACCTAAATTGGGTTCAGAAGTAAGACTAGCTAACGGATGTGCAAATGTTGAGCACGACACCAAGCTTTCCATTCCAAGTGAAGTTCCAACAAGACGCAGCTTGATTGCGCCAGCTTTTGATGCCAGAAAGTTGTTGATTGACAAAGCAAGGACCGACATCAGGAAGAAATTGGAGGAGATGAGATTAGCTTCAGCTGCAGCAGTTACAAAGAACATTGAAGATCTGTCCACCAAGGCAGGAGAGGCTCCTAAACAATCAAATTCTGATATTACTGGTCATCATACAAAGCCAAACAAAATCGAGCCAATCTCGATAACAGTCCCTGACCCTGATTTCCATGATTTTGACAAAGATAGAGCAGAGGAATGCTTCAAGCCAAAACAAATATGGGCTTTGTATGATGAAGATGATGGTATGCCACGCTTATACTGTTTGATTCGCCAGGTGGTCTCAGTTAAACCCTTTAAGATTCACATCACTTACTTGAACTCTAAAACTGATAGTGAATTTGGGGTAGTAAATTGGATAGATTCTGGGTTTACTAAATCTTGTGGACACTTCAGAGCATGGAATTCTGATGTTGTTGATCAAGTCAACATTTTCTCTCATGTTATGAAAGGAGAAAAGCCTGGTAGAGGTGGTTGTGTTCGAATATACCCAAAAAGTGGAGATGTTTGGGCTGTTTATCAAAACTGGTCACCTGATTGGAACAGATCAACCCCAGATGATGTCAGGCACCAGTATGAGATGGTAGAGGTCCTTGATAATTACTCTGAAGAGCTTGGAGTTTGTGTTACTCCTCTGATCAAGTTGACTGGTTTCAAAACAGTATACCAAAGGAATACAGACAAGGGTGCCATTAGATGGATTCCAAGAAGAGAGATGGTACGCTTTTCTCATCAGGTGCCTTCTTGGTCACTTGAAGGAGAAGCTAGTAATTTGCCAGAAAAGTGTTGGGATCTGGACCCAGCTGCAACTCCAGATGAGCTACTTCATGCTGCAACAGAAGCGAAGGCTTAGCATAACCAGAGTCAAGCAGGAAACGATATTTGTTTGGAGTCCAATTTACCATTCTTACAGAAAATTCTTAGGTTGACTGTACAATATTTTACACTTGGTTCAAAGGCATTGCAACATTAAACTCCATATGATCTTAGACATCTTGATGTTTACCGAGCGCTGTTGCATCTGGAATTCTGAGTCTATTGACTGGGTTGTAGACAGAATGTTCTTCTGTGGTTATATGGGGGCTGTTTAAACATTAATTAAGTAGTCAGGACTGATTGCGATTCAACAGAAAGATTCAGTAGACTCACTTTTTAGCAATCTGAGACTTGAATCTATTCCCCGGGCAGGTTTACATATATATGCACTCAAAACTCTCGTTTTCTTTTGTTGCTGGAACTCACTGCCCAGCTGGACAAGCTGAATGTTGGCCAACTGTAGGATCGTGTTGTTTTGCCGAGCACAAAAAAATGGACTTCGCTTTGTCGTACTTTTCACTTTTATCTTCATTTTCGTTTTCTTTAGTCCTTTCATATTCCCACTTTTGAGTTGACAAACTATTAGTCACAGCTGCGCTAACTTGCATGCCTGCAAATTATGTTGCTTAAAAATTCTCATGCAGAACATTAAGAATTAAAATAGAAAAAGAAGGAAGTTTTAGAGAAGAAGTTAATCATTAAAAGCAAAGAGAAAAAAGAATAGGGGATTGAGAAATATATAATCTTGTAATTTTTATTTTATTCATCAAAAATTGTTTAATATTTAGAAAAGTAGGATATAAATACTAAAACTCTAATTAGAACAAATGATTGGATTTATGGTCTACTAAATAAAATACTCAACAATAATTAAATTAAACCCAACAAATAAAACCTAATTAATAAACCTTAATTAAAAGTTCATAAAAGTTCATATAAATTAAACTAAAACATAAGTTAAAGCCAAATCTTTCAATGGTTTGGGTTCCACCATCTATGATCATACAAGTGCGTAAACAATGTTTTGGGTTCAGTGTCCCCACCAATTTTTCTAGGGTTGGAAGAACTCAACCCCGTCGAGTATAAGTCAAGGCAACTCTGATAACGCTCTCAAAGATAAGGATCAAGTTGTTGTAATGTCTCTCTGATAATCCAAATATAGTTTAAATTTTATTGTCTAGCCCATATACTGAGATTTACTGAAGTTCATCATTCCTAGTAAAAACAACTTATGTATTCAAAGTAGCATTAATATATTCCCTTTATGCCAAAGATAAGGATAATGGGGCAAGGGTTTTAAAAGGAACATCAGGGATAGAGTGTTGTGTTTTATATATAACGAGGTCTTTCGTGTTGAAAGTAGAGCTAATATCAAAGTTTAGTGATAATTTAATGATATAATTATTTGATTCAATCATTTGTAACACTTTGAATAGTATAGCACTACTCACTTGCAATTTATGACTGGTTTCCAAAGGACACTGTTCAGGTCTAATTTGTATCATGAAATAATCTCCAACATTAAATACATTATGATACTTATGGTCTTATGTAAATCAGACATTTTAGGGTGAGGAGACATAGATTGATGATCTACATGCTTTTTAGGTTCATAACCATGAATACTATATGATTAAGGATGTGGAGTGGAACAAACACTGTTGGAAGCCTTAGTAGATATAGTTTGGACATAACCTAGTAAATCAAGACTATCTTCATCTTTCTCACCATATGTTAGGGGTAAAGGATCATGAAGCTCAACATGTTGTTCTAAACCTTTGACATGCTGGATGTCAAGCATGGTAGGTGGAGAATCAAATAGTTTAAGATAACTAATATCATGAAACTCTTTTAAGACCATATCCAACTCTTTGGGCAATTCCACTAAAGAGTTTCCTAGAACTTCTTCCTTATTTTCAGGATTGTATAAACTTATAATGTTAAGTCCCTCTTCTTGCACATTATCTTCATCTAGATCACTAAAGTCCTTGAGATTGGGTTCATACACTTGCACATAATAGTTTTCTTTATCACCTATTTCCTTATATTCTTGAATGACTAAGAGTGTAGAGGTGTAATTAAAGAACATATGATTGAAACCTTGACATTTAGTATACTGGATCTCTAAACTCAACTTTGACATTTCATTAAGGACTTGTTTGCCCTTATCTTCTTTATAAATCTTAGCACTACTAGGATTAGGTTTATAAGGTAAATCACCTAATAAAGAATAATTATTTTTACATTGAGATCTAAAAGAGATCCTAAGAGGGGCCTGATGTTTTGTCCATCGACTCTTTATAGGCAACTCATAATCTTGCACTACAGTATAGACTTGGTCAAGAGTGAACGTACCTATGAGCCTGACCTCTTTTCTAAAATCATCATTTAGACTTTTACAAAATATATGTAAAGTCATGGCTTCATTTTCCCTTATGGCACATCTTATCATGGAATCATTAAACTATATTATATACTCATTGATAGACATGTTTCCAGTCTTAGATTGTTCCATTGGTCAAAGAGTTTATTCCTATAAGATTGGGGTAGATACTTTTCCTATAGTTTTTGTTTCATCTTAGTCCAATCAGTTATAAGAGGCTCACCTCTCATCTTTAAACAATTCTCAACATCTCTCCAATAAAGTTTGGCTTCGTCAATTAACATCATCTTAGCAAATCTAACTTTTCTATTATCAGACAAGTTGTGCCACTCAAAGAATTGATTTATATCACAAATCCACATATCAAAGATACAAGAGTCATGATGACCGTCAAAAGTGGGGCTTTTATTTTGTTAGGACTCAAGACTCGCTCATCAAGGTCATTGTGTTTAGAGTAATCTAAATGATAGTCATATTGGTAGCGCTTAGAGTGAACTTATCCATAATGGTTATTCTTGTGATATTTATTGGTCTTTTGGCGCCTTATTCGAAAACTCTCTTGGGGTTCGATTATTTTAAACATGTTGATCATCTAAGTTTGCAGTTCCCTTTAAATGGTCATAAGAGTATCATTAAGGGTTAAGTCTACGATAAGTGTAAACTTAAGCTTGGACACTAGACATGACACAAATGCATGCAACACTAACTTATAAATGGAATTGAGATCACAAATGGTTCTTACAAGTGAAATCACAATACAAAATAAAGCTATATATATATATATGTATTTTAATGTGGAGATTAATCAAGAACAAAATACATCAATAAAATTTTAAGCAAGCAATGCTAGACTCTTAAGTGTAAATGATTAATCAAACACAATGTCAAAGCAAGGACTCACAATTATCAAAGAGGACAAGATAATAAATATCAATGATAAAAAAAGGTTGATGAGCAAAATTGATGGATAAAAATGCAAGGTAAGATTTTTTTAAAAATTTTCTAGGCATAAAAATAATATTAATAACAACCTTAAATGACAAGTGTAGAACCAGGAAAGTAAAATTCAACAACTAAAAAGGTAGAATAATTTACTAACTAGATTGTTTAGGAGTATGTTGGAATTTTATGTCGACGACAAAGACAATGACATGGTAGACATGGTCATAGCAGCTGAGGTGGCAGAAACTGACGACATGGCAGCTGGTGTAGCAACCTTTGACTGATGCAGTGACGACGTGGCTTCACTGCTTGACGTGGAGTTGACGTGGCTTCACCGGCTGATGTGGTGTTGATGTGGCAGCAATAGGCTGATGTGGTTGGTGACGTGGCAGGGGTTAATTAATTTGCCTTGAAAGCCCGCAGTGAATTCCATGTTGTTGTTACTTGCAGCCGTACTCATACAACTCTATTGTGAAAGGATGCGACCTGATTTGTTGCTGGTTGCCATTGGTTGTTGGAAGAGTGAACTGTGTTTGTGGCGGTTGGGATGGGTCTAGTGCGGTAGCTGATCTAGCTAAGAAGAATGATAATTATTCTGTTGCTAGAGGTGTGAAAGAATTGGCTTTTTAGGGCTGTGCAATGATGGTTGAAATTGTGTTGTTCTCGTAGAACCCAAACTTGTGCAAGAGAATTACATTGTTGTTTTGCTGCATTGCTTACAGTTCCTTTTTTGCTTTCTTGACAACACTTTAGACTTGTAATATTTTTAAAATAAAAAAGAAATCAACTAGAAATTTCACAAGCCACAATAGATCGATTAATTATGAGAACAATTAAAAATTCAAAGCTCTGATACCAAATTTGATGCGGAATGATAAACAAAAGAATTAAAGTAGGAAAAGAAAGAAGTTTTTAGAGAAGAAGCTAAAAATTAAAAGCAAAGAGAGAAAAAAAATGGGGGATTGAAAAATGTGCAACTTTGCAATTCTTATTTCATTCATCAAAAACTGCTTAACATTTAGAAAAGTAGGATATAAATACTAAAATCCTACCTAGAACAAGCGATTGGGCTTATGGCCTGCTAAATAAAATACTCAACAATAATTAAATTAAACCAAAAAAATAAAGCCTAATTAATAAACCTCAATTAAAAATTCATATAAATTAAACTAAAACATAAGTTAAGGCACAATCTATCAATGGTTTGGGCTATCCTCCATCGACTATAATCCTATGAGTGCGTAAACAATGTTTCGAGTTTGGTGTCCCCACTAAATTCCCCCTGCAAAGCCACATAATTATCTGAATATCATATGTTGATAACAAATTTGGGTTGATGAAAGATCATTTTTTCCATGTCATAGTCATTAGTGAAGTGAAGAAGCAGTGTGTCTCTGTGTCTCTCAGCTAATTTGTTATAATGGTCCTCGAGATTGATGCACCATAATAGGCCAAAAGCTTTTTGGTATTTTAGGTTAAATAAATTGAGATAATTCATAGTTGTTAATTCAAGATTTTTCTAATTTAGATTTAAGATTAATGCACATAATGAACGACATGTTTCAAAGCACTAGACTATAATAATCACTCTTACTTAACATCTTCACCTAAAGACAAAAATAAAAAGTGTACAATTACATCGAATATTGATCAATTCTTTAAAGAGTGTAATTCAATAAAGAACTAAGCAAGAAAAATCTCTATTTTTTATGCTTCAATATACGACAATTAATGTGTATTCTAATTTGAAAATTAGGTCTTACAAAATAATATTTATACTACTGGAAATAAACTTCTAAGATAACTTAATGAGCTTATTTGATCTAATCTTGAAACTAGGCCCAAAATAACAAAAAAACTAACTAAAAAAAATTAAAATAATAAAATAAATATTCTAAAATTTTATCTTATAGTGCCACCACTACTCTTTGAAGAATAGACTATGAAATTTTCTTATCTCAATTATCCTATTTTTCCTCCACCTTTTGTGTCCAAGGCAGAGTAGGATTTTCCTTCCAATTAAACCTCCTTAATAGATTAAACTCCTTGATAGATTAATCTGCTTGATAGATTAGATTTTATTTTCCAAAATAATTTATGATTTCTTTGTTGGATTAGGAAACACAAAATACTTGACAAAACAAGCCCAATGATGCCAAAATTACTGCATTGGGCGAAACCCATGGTCCTCAAGCCCATATTGAACATGAATCAAATTTATTAAGGCTTGTTCTTCTTGGGTTGTTGCTTTTTTGTATTCCACATTGACCCATATGTCTTGCCAAAACTTATTAAAAGCTTCCTTGAACTTCTTTGTCGTAGCCCTAATTATTAGACTTACTAAAACTATTAATGGACCCTTTAGCATGGGTTAGATTAAGTCATCCTCTCTCTCCTAAAAAAGATTCGACCTCGAATCATCACCAACATCAAACAAAAAGAGATCAGGTATATTAAAAGTAACACTAACTTTACATTCACTTGGAAGATCTACTTTATAAGCATTATCAATGATCTGAAAATGACCATCTTTTTTTTGCATCAACTTAGATCTCCTTTGCTTAGGAAACCTTTTTTTTTTTTTTTTGCATATGCATCTAAACTCAATTTCCTGGTTCAAATCTCAACAATTCTCTTCTTTTACTAGCTTTATATACATATTGTTCATTCTTCTTTTGTATGTGTTGTCATAGCATACAAATCTTTCACCACATGGGCTTTTCTATTATCATTAACAAGAACTCTTCCATCAATAGGGAAAGGAATCAAATTTAATGGTGTCAAAGGATTAAAACCATAAACAATCTCAAATTGTAAAAAAGTAGTAGTAGAATGCATAGTAAAATTATATGCAAATTCAACAAATTACAGACACGCTTTCTAATTTTTCAAATTCTTTTGGATAATAGATCTTAACATTTGAGTTGAAGTCTTATTCGCTACTTCAGTTTGCCCATTAGTCTGTGGATAACAAGTAGTAGAAAACAATAAATTAGTACCTATTTTTCCCTATAATACCTTCCAAAAGTAACTTAAAATTTTAATATCTCAATCACTGCTTCTAGGAACACCATGTAGTTGAACAATTTTTTTAAAGAAAAGATCCGCTATATTTGTTACATCATTAGTTTTATTACAAGATATAAAATGAGTTATCTTATAAAACCTATCAACAACTAAAAAAATCAAATCCCTACATTTCTTTGACCTAGGCAACCCTGAAACAAAATCCATAGAAATATCAACCCAAGATTCTTTAAGTATAGGTAAAGGTGTATATAAACCATGAGACACAATCCTAAACTTAGCTTGCTTACATGTAATGCATTTATCACATATTCTTTGCACATCTCTTTTCATTAATAGGCGAATAAAAATATTCATGCAATACATCTAAAGTTTTAGCAATCTCAAAGTGTCTTATTAATCCCCTCTTCATGAGCTTCCCTTACAAGCAATTCACACATTAAACAATTAGGAACACATAATTTATTTTCCTTAAACAAAAATCCATCATGCCTAAAAACTTCTTTTTGATTGAAACTTCATAGGCTTCATATGTGGTGCAAAAATCAACATCATCATGATATAATTCTTTTATATACTCAAATCCCAATAATTTAGTATTTAGAGTTTAAGAACATATCTTCATGATAAAGCATCAACAACCACATTCTATTTACCTTGCTTGTACTTAATCACATATGAAAATGTCTTAATGAATTCAATTCACTTGGTATAGTGTCGATCCAACTTACCTTGGCTTTTCAAGTGCTTCAAAGACTGATGATCAGTGTAGATCACAAACTCTCTTAGCCAAAGATAATATTGTTAAGTTTCCAAAGTCCTCACTAATACATATAATTATTTGTCATAAGTTGGACAATTAAGAGTTATACCATTAAGTTTCTCATTAAAATAAGCGATGGGTTGTTTTTCTTGTGTCAAAATAGCTCCAATACATATTTCTGAAGTATCACATTCAATCTGAAAAGCTTTATTAAAATTAGGTAAAGATAACGAAGGTGCTAAAAATTTTGCTTTCAATAAGTTACAAGCATTCTTTTGTTAATCACCACATTTGAATCCTAGTGATTCTTAATTATTTCAGTTAATGGTGCGACTAGTGTACTAAAGTCTTTAACAAACCTGCGGTAAAAACTAGCTAAACCATGAAAACTTCTAACTTCTGTGATTGATTTAGGTGTATGCCATTTTTATATAGCCTGAATATTAGCTTTGTCCATTTCCATGCCCTTTACACTAACAACATATCTAAGAAACACAATTTTATCCATGCAAAAGTCACATTTATTTAAATTAGCATACAAAGACTCCTTTCTAAGCACATTAAAAACCCATCTTAGATGTCCTATATGATCATCTAATCCCTTACTATAGATTAAGATATCATTAAAATATACTACAACAAACTTATTAATGAAAGCACACAAAATATGATTCATTAATGTTATAAAAGTACTAGGTGTATTAGTAAGTCTAAAAGGCATGAATAACAACTAATTTAAACCATGTTCAGTTTTAAAAGCAGTTTTTCATCCATCACCTTCTCTCATCCTAATTTATTGATAACCATTTTTCAAATCAATTTTAGAAAATAAGATAGAACCATGCAATTCATCCAACATATCATCTTATCTAGGGATATGATATTGATACTTTACAATGATATTGTTGAATTCTTGGCAATTAACACGCATACGCCAAGTAATATGGTACTAGAAGTACTAGAACTGTAAATGAGCTCATACTTTCTCTAATGTACCACTTAGACATCAACTCCATTTGTCTTTGGAGTTCCTTAATCTCTTCTGGATTACTCCTACAAGCTGGTCGATTAAAATACTCCTGGAACAAAATCAATTTGATGCTCAATTCTTATAATTGATGACAATTCACTTAGGATCTCATTTGGAAAGATATTATTAAATTCCTATAAAAGAGATTTAACAACACTAGAAATACAAAAATTCAAGTCATTAGAGATTAAGCATGTCTCCTTATGCACAAGTAAAATCATAAGCATTTTAGAAAAGAAAGCATGTTTAATATCATCATATTTTATAAAGAAATTAATGTGTTTCCCAATTTTCTTCACACTTTCTTTTTTTCTCATTTTTTTTTCTTCTTTCCACTCATTTTCTCTCCACACTCGGCCTCTACCTCTTTTCTCTCATTTTGACTGAAAATCTCTTCCTTTTTCCTAATGGCCAAAACTTTGCCCTTTTAGTTTTCTAACTCATGACTCGCTTTATTTTCACTATTTCTCACAATTTCACTATAATTTTCTATCTGAATGCTTTCAGAAGCTTCTTCTTGCTTCAACTTCAACTGATCTAATACATGTGTCAATGGTGCAAGTGTATCAATTCTTCCATCATTTTCCACATAATACATGTTCTTAAATCCATCATACTTGGCTTTTCTATCAAATTGCCAAAGCCTTCTTAACAATAGGTGATTAGCAAGCTTAGGAATAACATCGCATAACACTTTATCTTTATACATATCCAATGAAAGAGGAATTAACATGTGTCTATTCATCTTAACTACACTATTATCATTCAACCATTGAAGCTGATAAGGTATTTCATATTTAATAGTATTCAGATTCAACCTCTTAACCATGATAAAACTAGCAACATTGGTACAATTATCACTATCAATGATCATATTATATACCTTATTTTTTACAAGGCATCTAGTATGGAAGATGTTCTTTATTTATTGCTCAACATCATCTTCTTTAACCTAAACACTTAATGACATTCTAACTACCAAAGCTTCTTAAGCAAACTTTAAGTCACTAACATCATCTAGTGGTGGCATGTCATCACAATCAGATTTCTTACTTGCAGATTCAACCAATTCCTCATCTTTTACAACCATAACCCACTTATTTGGACATTCTGATGCATAGTGTCCTAAACCCAACACTTAAAACATCTAATATCATGTTTTCATTGAGGTTAGGCTTTGGTTTTGGCCTTACCATCATTGGCCAAAACTGGCTTCTTTTGGATGAAGGTTCAATAACTTTTTGTCTAGCCAACTATTTCGATGACATATTATGTAAGATCTCACATCGAAAGCGAGCGTCCAGAGCTAGGGCCTTATAAGTGTATGCTCACCTTGACTAGTAAGACACGTTTTGGGGCCATGCGTGGCTGCCAAGAACAAAACCATGAGGGGGACCTGGGTGGAAGCCCTGGATTTGGGTGGACTGGGAGGCCCAAAGCGAACAATATCTTGCTAGTGAGGTGGGATGTTACATTTGGTATCAGAGCCGAGGACGGCTCGTCTTAAGGTGGGGGATTGTAAGATCCCACATCGAAAGCGAGCGTCCAGAGCTAGGGCCTTATAAGTGCATGCTCACCTTGACTAGTAAGACGCGTTTTGGGGCCATGCGTGGTTGCCAAGAGCAAAACCGTGAGGGGGACTTGGGTGGAAGCCCTGGATTTGGGTGGACTGGGAGGCCCAAAGCGGACAATATCTTGCTAGTGAGGTGAGGTGTTACATATTACCCTCTCACATATAATTCAATTTCTAACCTAAAAAAGAAAACACAAAACCACCTAGGGTGTGCACTATTCTTCCTTTTCATTTGTTTCTTCACTTTTTATAACCAAATACACCAACTCATCTAGACCATATAAGTTTGTAATTACACCACATTAGTTGTGTCTTTATTCAACTCATTTAAGAACCTAAACATTGTAACTTCCTCCTCCTCGACTATATTAGCTCTAATAATAACAACTTATAAATCCTTTTGATACTCCTCAACACTTTTATGACCTTGTGTAATAGTCTATAATTTATTAAATAATTCCCTATAATACTACTTGGGAACATACCTCTTCTTCATAATTGCTTTTAACTCATCTTATGTACTCACATGTCTTTCTCCATTCCTTCTTATATCCTTTATTTATCTATCTCATCAAACCATGACATAGTTAGTAAACTCCACAACAACTAATTTAATCTTCTTTTCATAATACCTGGAGATATAAAAAATCTTGTCCCCCTTTCTCTTCAATTCTAAATGAGCTTTTAGATCTACTTTTCTCTGAAAGTTTAGAATATTCATCTTAATACTATCTAAACTCCTATCCATACCACTATAGTCATCAGAACTACCCCTACGATCAAATTTCACTCTTGGCTAATTACTCCCTTTCCTTTGCCGATCCTTATAAAGACTATTTCTATGTGTATAAAACCTACCACCTTGGGACAACTCATCATCCTCAGCCTCTTCCTTGGATTTTTCAACTATACTCTCATTAGGAGGTGATACAACTTTCTTTAAGTCTTCTTTACCTAATTTCCTCTTTTTACTAAGGCTTCTCAACCCAGTATCAACCTTAGTCTCCAATTAACTCAAAATTTCCCCAAACACCATATCTATGTTTGTCTCAATTCAATGTTTAACTTGTCAGATTTTTCAGGATTTTCACCCTTCTTTTGAGCAACACTTTAACAGACATTTTGTTTATGACCTGCAAGAAATCGTTAGATGAAATAAAAATAATATCTCACCCTTTTATATTTCACACAAATTTATAGGTTTTTCACTCTAATATGCTCACTACGGCTTTCTCCACACAAATTCTTCTTAGCTTTAGTTTTTAACGAAGCTAACACTAATCAACCAAATTTCACAGTAATCATATAATATAATTATGAAAAGAAGATTATGAATAGCAATACCATTAGAAGATACAAATAAAAATCAAGAAACAACTAACACTAGCAAGAATTATTAACATAAAGATTAAATCAAGATAATCAAGAAAACTAAAGAAAATAACTAATCAACCTAATTTATTAAGGAAACACAATCAAGAATGAATAAAGATTCAAGATTCAAGGTTTAACCAACTTTTCCAATGATCAAAATTTAATAATGTATAATCGGCCAATCCTAGGAATTTTGAAACTACCATTTTTTTAATAGACTTTCGGCTAAAACAAATTTAATGGTATTGTATTTTTTTATAGACTTTCAACAAACTCAAACAAATTTAATGGAGTTTCTATTTTTTATTTTTTTTAAAAGATGTCGATAAGATGAAGCAATCAATAAAATCAAGAACACACACAATTATTAGAGTATGTGTTCGGTAATTATCAAGAAACAGGAATTAGGGTTTTTTTTTTTATCAAGAAGCCAAAACTTTATGGCAAGTAATCAACAAAAATAAAGACACGAATAACTAGGGTTTAGGACACTAATCAAGCAAATAAAAAGGGATATAACTTAAGATTAGACCTTACTCTATACCAACTGATGCAAACCCTAATGGAACTTAATTGAATTCACAAACCCAAGATTTTTCTAATTCAAGCTGAAGATTGAGAATTGAGCTTCACATAATGAACGACCTGTTCTAAGGCACCAAGATTACAATAACCACCTTCATATCATGTCCTCACCTAGAAACGAGCATAAAAAGTATAAAATCATAACAAAGATTGATCAATTCTTTAAAGAGTGTAGTTCAATCAAGAACCAATCAAGAAAAATCCATAATATGAAAATTATATCTTACAAAATAATATTTATACTCCTAGAAATAAACCCCTAAAATAACATAATGGGTTTACTTGAACCATTTTTGAAACTATGCCTAAAATAACCCAAAAACTAACCAAATAACATGAAAATAATAAAATAAATATTCTAAGATTTTATCATATGGTGCCGCCACTACTATTTGAAGAATAGACTAGGAAATTTTCTTATCCCAATTATCCTATTTTGTCACCACCTTTAGTGTCCAAGGTAGAGTAGGGTTTTCCTTTCAATTAAATTTCCATGATAGATTAGACTTTCTTTACTCAAATAATTCGTGATTTCCTTGTTGGATTAGGAAACACATAATACATGATAAAACAAGCCCAATAATGTTGAAATCACTCTCTTAGCCAAAACCTATGGTCCTCAAGCCCATCTTAAATTTGAATCAAATTTATTAAGGTTTGTTCATCTAAGGTTGTTCCTCTTTTGTAGTCCATCTTGGTCAATGTGTCTTTCAAAAGCCATTAAAAGCTTCCTTAAACTTCTTTGCCTAGCTTTAGTGGTTGGGCCTACCAAAACCACTAAAAGATCCTTTAGTGTGGGCTGGATCACATCACTAGTTTTCCAAGGGACCTTCATAGATGGATAAAAATTATTTACATCAGTATGCTTTTGGTTTGCAGAAATAGTTATGTATATATTTGCATTTTTTAGAGTTAAGTGAATATTTTCCAGAAAACTATTTTTATGTAAACTGACAATTACAACTTCTAACTAAACCATTCAAAGGCTCCATTATCCTTCCACTTTCATTACAAGCTTAAGTCACTGACCTATTTAAAACTTTTAATATATATATATATATATATATGTTCTTTTGTACAAACAAATAAGAAAGAGACTAGCTAATAGCTACGAATAAAAGCAATACCCATTTGATCAATTAAAAGAAAATTCCTCAAGTATGAGGAGGAGGAGTATTCCATATCCATATTTGCAACTGTGTTTCTTGAGAAGACCCAAACTAATAAGAAAATCCACACATTGGTTATCTTCTTCATGTAACAAGTAATTGAACTTAAACTTAGGATTCTATTTTATATTGTAAGAATTTGGATGTTATGAATAAAGTGTCAAATAAGAATGATAACTTATAACCCTTAACGCCTAAAGTCAGACTCAATCTCTAATAAAAAAAACAACCCTTGTCATTACCAATGCAAATCCCTTGCCAAATACCCTAAAGTCTCAAAGCATTTTATTATAGTTGTATTACCAATATAAGCACACAAAAAACCTTGTCAACTGCCTAAAGAGTCTCAAAGCATACCTGCACACCCTACCCTACCCGAATTACCCATTGAACGACCAAACACATTAAGCTTAGGAGGCTTTCATAGGATAAGACGAGTAAAACTAGAAGAATATGGAGTCATACAATCTTTAAAGGCAATGTTATTGGTGAAGTTGTGAAAACTTTA
>Ga0325414_1003077_pt1 | contig 17234 bp, 11 predicted proteins | sample PopdelMetagenome_8_FD_206183 | JGI IMG/M metagenome (GOLD analysis project Ga0325414, IMG submission 206183) | Populus deltoides microbial communities from Bellville, Georgia, United States - Leaf-PdKOR-R3 | ecosystem: Host-associated > Plants > Phyllosphere > Phylloplane/Leaf | place: USA... | reverse complement strand
AGTGTAAGCAAGGCTCTCCAATGGGATCGCAGGCAGTGGAGTTGATGCTTTACCTTATCATCTACTTGAAGATAATTTCAGCGAATGATCTTAAGTAGCATCGTTTTGCCTTTTCTCCTTGCGCATAATTTGATGGTCTTTGTATTAACGAAATACATTTTATGCCTTGCTCGATTATCTCTCTACCTGGTGAAGTCATTTAGTATGGTGAGGTGATCAAAAGACTAGGGTTATATTTTTTGAATTTTTCCGGAAGAGTGTTATCGCTTGCTCCAATTATAATTTTGGGCATGAACAACTCAATAATAAGCTAGGCGCTTGTCTTTATGAGCAGATGGAAGGGCTCTGCGCCTTATTTTATGAGCTCTTGGGAAGGAGTGTTTTCGCTTGCTCCAATTATAATTTTGAGAATGAACTCCTCAATAACAAGTTAGGCTGGAAGGGCTCTATGCCTTATTTTATGAGCTATTCGAATATCATTTCTGAATTCTTCTGGCTTGCTCCAATCATAATTTTGAGCATAAACAACTCGATAAAAAGCTAAACGCTTTTTTTTATACGCAAATGGAAAGGTTCCGCGCCTTATTTTATGAGCTCACCACCCGATCAAAACGAAGATAAAAAAGAGTACATATAACATGACTCGGGAAAGAAAAAAAGGAAAATGATCCGGTCCTCAAATAATTGTTCACACGGAATTATAAGCATAAGAAGATACTATCCGATAGCAATAAACTTCCATCTTGCTGCCCTCTCTGTCCATGTCCACCTCATTTCACTAAACATATTTTTATAACAGAGGCAGCTCCAATGCGATGAAGTGCAACAACTGCATCACCAGGCTTGCACAATCCTCTCTTCGTTGCTGATTTTAGAGCAGCTTCCAAAATCACCTCGGTAGATTCTGCATCTGTGGCCTTGGCAGATCCTTCTGCCAAAAGGGGAATCAAGCCCCTGTATATCAGACTATGCCTTGCAGGGGTCTCATCACTGCAGGTCCAGTCAAATGAGTCAGTTGTCAGTACAGGAACAACCACGGAAAGGATTGGAACAGCTGGCCTGTACTTGGCAACCAACTTCGCTGTGGTCCCGCCCCGTGTTAACACCACAATGAGCTTTGCTCTGGCTTTGTTGGCGGTACGCACAGCCGAGGATGCAAGGCTCTCCAATGGGCTCATAGGAAGTGGAGTTGATCTTATCATCTCCTTGAAGATGGCAGCATAGTCAAGGGAAGATTCTGCTTCGATACAAATCCGGCGCATGGTCTTGACTGCAAGCTCTGGATAGGCCCCAGCTGCGCTCTCGCCACTGAGCATAACACAATCAGTACCATCAAGGACAGCGTTGGCAACATCAGTTGCTTCAGCGCGGGTTGGCCGAGGAGACTTGATCATGGACTCAAGCATCTGAGTAGCAGTAACAACAGGCTTTCCCACAATATTGCACTTGTATATCATCATCTTCTGTGCTAGGAAAATCTTCTCAACTGGAATCTCCATTCCAAGATCACCACGAGCAACCATGAAGGAGTCTGTCTCACGCAAGATCTCATCAAAGTTAATCACTCCCTCCTGGTTCTCCACCTGACAAAACCAAAAGGGTTAGATTATCTATTACTTGATCCATAGTAAAACAAGCATGATTGAGAAACAAGAAAAGAACTTGCGAAAACAATTATATAAACTAACATCCTCGATATAGACATGCAGTTTCAGGAATATATAAACTCAATTATGCCTCAACACAAATGTATGGGCTCTGTTATGTCTTCAAGCTGAATACAAAAAGGGGGCATTCTACCTTTGACATTAACTGAATGTGCTTGGCATGGGGCCCAAGAACCTTACGCACGTTAACAAGATCGGAGCCTTTGCGTACAAAAGAAAGGGCAATCATATCAATGTTGTTGGGAACACCCCATCCCAAGATGTCTTCCTTATCCTTATCAGTCAGCGTGGGAAGATCCACAACAACACCAGGAAGATTAACATTTTTTCTCTCACCAAGCATTGCAGTGTTCTCACAACGGCACCTGACAGTTCCAGCCTGTGGATCACAAGATAAAACAGTGAGGGTGATGGTGCCATCTGCACACAAGATGGTATTTCTAGGCTTGATGTCCACGGGCAGTTTTTTGTAGCTCATGGAGATCATGTCTGTGTCACCCTTGATGCTGTAATCAGTCGTGATGGTGATTTCCTGACCTTCCTTCAGTTGAATTGGGTTTCCATCCTTAAGGAAACCGGTACGAATTTCAGGTCCCTGAGACAAAAAGTTTAAGAGGTAAATACATAAACATGGGACTGTCATTACAAGGAACAAGAAAGACAGGAAAAATTAGGGAGTGGGAAAGTTGTGTTTTATCAGGAAAACAATGCACTGATTGATTCATTTCTAATTAAGATTTTATGCTTCAATATCTAACAAAAAAAGAAAGAAAAGAGGATGGGGCGATCGATCTCATCATTTCAATAAATAAATGGTGGTTTAAATAAGGAGGAGGAGAACGAGAGATTATAATTAGGAAGAGGAGGAAAGAGCAGACCTTGGTATCGAGCATGACAGCAGCGAGGATGTTGGTGTTTTGCATGGCAATCCTGAGATTGTTCAAGGTCTCCTGGTGGTACTCGTGGGTGCCATGGGAGAAATTGAAGCGAGCCACGTTCATGCCAGCCCTGAGAAGCTTCTCCAGCATGGGAACGGATCGAGAAGAGGGTCCTAGAGTGCAAACGATCTTAGTCCTGGGGACACGCCCCTCTTCATCATCCTGGTGCTCCTTTAGGAGTCCTTCTATGTCTATGTTGGCCATACGATTTGATTTTTCTTTTTAATTTGATTTCTGCAAAAAAAAAAATCGATGGAAAAAAACAGTCAACATTAAAAGACATCCATCTATTTATCATCTATGAATGTTTATAGATCCATTTCATTCGTTGTTGGAAACCAACAGATCCAACAACAAAAGTAGTAAGAAGAAGAAGAAATATAATTGATTAAGGTTCAACAACTTACAGTGAAAAAATACAACGAATTAGCAGTATGAATTATGAAAAAAAGAAGGAGATTGACAAGAAATGGTGAAGTAAAAGGTGCTCGTGCGGAGTGGGTTGGTAGCTGCTGGCTGCTGCACGCCTCTTCTCTACTCTCTCTCTACCTCTCTCTCTCTTTCTGAATGTTTATTATTTATTTCACCACCTCAGTCTAAGTCTATGGATGGATGGAAAAATATCTAGTTTTCTGTTTCTAAAACCCCAAACTAAACAAACGCCAACAGTAATTGTGATGTAACTCACACCACTTGAAAACAAAATACCGCGCTTGCTTCTGCTACTGCCGCTGGTTTTTCTTTCCTGTCACCACTCCGCCGCTGGTCACATACACGATTTATAGCATCGTTGATATTTTATAATAAAGTATATTCAGATACTTTTTTTATTTTTAATATTAGTGTATTAAAATGTTATAAAAAAATAAAAAAATTAATTTCTTTTAAAATGCTTTTAAAATAAAAATAAACACATCTTTAAACTATTTTTTATTTAAAAACATATTAAAACAATACATTTTTATTTTAAAAAAACACGTGGTGGATTTAGATGAACAAAGCATATTCGCATTGCATGTTGGCATCTCACACGCATGTTCCTTTGGATTATGGAGTAAGTACCAGCTAGTAAATAGTAATGTTCCCTTGTCCTATCGCTTTCCAATTACCGGGTTCGCAACGGCCCACCGTTTGGTTTTCTCTCTGTAAAAAACAAACGTGGCCCATATAAATACCGCCCTGTCCCTCTCGCCTTTTTCTTTTTCTTTTTCTTTTTCTTTTCCCAAACGCTCATAATAGAAATTAAATCCTCGCATTCGTTTTTTGCTCATGGAAATTAAATCTCTCTGTAACACGGCCCATGATCGCTTTTCAGTGATTCCTCGCATTCGTTTTTTGCTCATGGAAATTAAATCCTTTTTTTTTTTTAATTGGATAGAAATATCAGGCCTAGAATTTCCAATGCATGGGTCTCACCATAGCCCAACAAAGCATATCCTCTGCGAATCCATATCCTGTAAGCAGGCGACTCCTTGGCTATTGAAATTTCTTGAAATCCATCTTTCCCATCACCCAGCAGACTCTCACCTCGATAGCAGTGTTAAGCCCATTTCTCAGCAAAGTAGTCTCCACTCATAGTTACAGCAGCATCGAATGAAGGAGCAAAATGATGGCGTCAGTACACTACCTCTTTTTTATATATAGTTAGTACACTGCATGAGTAGATAGCCGTACGATACTTGTGCAAGGACAAATTTTTTATCGTTTGAGACGTTACAAAGTGGTAGGCAGGATAACTTCACCAATTCATTTATACACGTTTGGGAGGAATGTAGGGCACACGCTCATCTTCACATAAATTCTGAAAAAAAGCCAGTATAATGGTCAGTCCAGGTGGAGCAGGATATACAAATCGAAGAATGTAACAACTCATTAGGTACAGCAGATAATGAACAGTGGTGTCGCATTCTATTCTTGATACGCAAATAATGCAAGACCAGCCGTAACATTCAGCTCTTAAAAAGAGGAAAGGAATTCAAAGAGAGAAAAGTTCAGGCGTAAATTCTCTTCTACGGCTGCAGACCATTGATGATGACGAGGGTGAAAAAAAATCAAAAGCATGTATAGAGACAATAATCATAAACTAAAATCTCCAGAATCCCCATGAAGTCTATTCATCCATCTTCTATCTATATCTCATCACAACCAAGACCATTTCAAAAAGTTAACCACCAACAGAAGACGACAGCTACCTTTTCAATTACCATCATCTCATGAAATCCAATGGATAATGTGCGAAGTCTTTTTTTTAAATAATCCCAGTTCAGGGAATGAGTGCATCATGGGCTTTTAACTTCAGGTGGTACGAGAAACAAAATATGCTGTCAGATCCAAGTTGCAACCAAGAAGATGAGGAGGAAAGAAAGAAATTTCAACCGCTCATTGTCCGAGAACAAACAATTTAACATGCAAAAGATGACATGACCAGTAGAACAAGAGATTGGATGATGCTATAAAACAAACTATTTAACATGCACAAGATGGCATGACCAGTAAAACAAGAGATTGGATGATGCTATAATGAACCCATAAAATTTTCAACTTCCTGGCTTATATTCAACATAAATGGTCTCTATGAAGTTTTGCAGGTTCCCACGGCAAAGAGTAGCAAGTAGTAGTAGTTCACACCAACTAAAAACACTTTAACATTTAACATCGTATCAACACATAATGTCCACAAACAACCAATAAGGATAGATAGATTGTGTGTGCCATTAGCATGCAAATGAAGCACAAAGTTATTAACACTTTATCTTAACTGGAAAGGGTTATCGTTGCAAAAGATGCAAAATTCATGTATATATAAGTGAAGCTTAAACAATGCATCTATATAACACTTGGTATGATGAATTATACCTGTAAGTCCTCTGGAAGTGCCTCTGAAACAGCAAGTGTGTAACAACCAGGTACAAATCTTCCTGGAACAAATTTAAAAGAAGAATTAAGCAAAAAGAACTGCTTTTCCAATAACATATTCAGATCAAAAATTGAAATGGGCAAAAAAAAAAAAAACAGCCTAAAGAATTGGAGGAGCAATATATTGAGGTGCTAAAGTATCAATAACCATTTTGGGTATCAAATGATGGCTTGGAAGGAACAGGAATTGTCTGTGTAGCCATGCTTGCTACATCTAGACATCCAGTCGATCTAAGCCTAGAGATGGAACCCCCAAAATCGTCCATGGTAATGACAGTTTTATAGAAGATTAATTTGGGGAAATATTCTAAGCAAAAGAAATGAATGGAATTATGGTAGTCTTAACAGAACAATGTACAGAATATCAAGATTCCCGAATCCTCCACTTGTATTAGTATGTGGAACCTGCTACACAAATAAAGATGCTTCAGCTAGTAGCTTATTTGTGTTGCACATTTACACATGCTGTGTTGATTAGGAGCTATAACCATCCTAACAACTCTTAATCCACACCAACAAAAATGACTTTCATTATATAAAAAAGCTTCCCTCCACCCTCAATATGTGTTGGAATCAACATGTGAATGCCAGGTACAGATCAGGCATTGTGGCTCTTGCCACTCAATGTCCAATTTAGTGCTCAAGTATCTAAATCAAGTAGATAGGAAGGAAAGATACTTACAACCATGGAATCTTTTTGTTTTGGTTTGTAATGGAGTATGAAATTCATCAAGTACCAAAGCAGGGCACATGATTCTCGATTTAACGAGTATACAGACCATCAAGACCACTTGTGCCTAAAGAAAACATTTCTTGTGATAATTAACGATTGGAGTTATTGGAACAGATAGTGGCTAATGAGAAAATCACCCTCAAATATCCTAAACTTTCTCACGTTCAAGAATTCATGTGCTGGGCAAATTGGAAGGATACTTCTTAGCCTCAATCCTGTAATTATTCAAAATTATATGTTTGGAAGGTTGGAAACAGCTCCAAAAAATCACAGGAGCTAACACCACAAAGAAGTAAGGGGAAAAAAAAAACACGGGAGGAACTCTTATGAATCCATGTATTCTTTCGCGGAAAAAAGAACAGAAGATTGGATGATTAACGGTTTTAAGCATCTGAAAAGAAAAAAAAGAGAGAAAAGAGCAGAACGGTCAGAAATTATAGTTCCACGTACCGATTCTCAACCAGCGAGCAGCCCAGCTTCTACTCGGATCCATGACAGAAATAATCCTACAACAACGTCAGAAAAAGTAAGACAGGGAAGGAAAAGGGGGTAGGAATTACAAAACAGAAGAAAAATAATTATTAGAAAAGGGAAGTGTTGTTGAGATTAATAGAAAAGGAGAAGAAAAGAGGGTGTCTAGCCTACCCAGTAAAGTTAGGAGTTGTGCAATCAACTACACGCTCATGATCCTCGTCCATCTTAAAAAAGGAACAATTCTCGCATCCCGACTCTCTGAACTGCACAATTATTATTATTTTTTTTACCGACAAATAATAGGCCCAAAAACCTTAAGTGCAACAACAGAGAAAAAGAAGAGGAGGGGGAGGAGGGAAAGAAGTGCGGAAACAAAGAAGAAAACCTGATCATAAGTTTTGACAAGGCGGCAACGAAGACAGGCTCTGAGCTCATGTCCAAAGCTCGTCGGAATTTGCGCGGCTGCACTTCCCATTCTCTTCCCTCCTCTGCTTCTCTAATGTGTTGTGTGTGTGGTCAAGAGGATGGGGGGAAAAAAACAGCAGCGGCAAGAGCCAGGAAGAAGACAAGACATGTCGTCGATCTAGAACTGAAAGACACGTCGTCCTTCTTCCAGTGAATGGAAAGCGTGCCTCCCGCTCAATGATTAATTTGGGCCTGCCTGGCCTGCAATCCAAATGGTCTCGACTTGCAATATTGCTTTCAGCATGGTGCCACGTGCCAACCCACAGACCACAGTAGGATTCGTTGATAACTAGAGTGTCTTTGATGTGCTGCTCGATAGTCTGACTGTATTGAATTCAGAGTGAGACTGAGCATAATGTCAAGTTTCCTTGAATTTTCGTTGTTTCAAACTCCTGATTGACTTACCCATTCAAACTCCTGATTGACTTACCCATTCAAACTCCTGATTGACTCCCCCCCCCCCCCTAGTGACAGATATTCAGGTATTCAGCATGCAGTTTTCGGGGATCCAAGTACTTCAAGATCCAAAGCAAACCTTGTTCAAGTCTTTCCAATTCCCCTCACACATGTTGTTTTCTTCTTCTCCCTTTTTTTTAAATGGAAATTCATCTTAAGCATGGCACAAGAAGATATGAAGCATGACAGTGGAATCCAGATTAAAGTTGTCGATTGAAGGTATAGAATTGTGAACGTAAGTTTTTTGCTTGATATTGATTTTCAGCTTGTCGGTGTCGGTGTCGGTGTCGGTGTCGGTGTCGGTTCATTGCTTGTAGAAGACCTCTCCAATCTCCACCACAACTTCAACAGGGAACCTTTGATCGACTTGAGAAATGGGATGGGATGGGATGGATCTCGTTCATATTTTAGTCTTACATGGCCCATCCATCCCTTGCTTATAGGCTATAAAGCAAGTATACAACAAGTATTCATGTGCCATTATTTAGCTTTATGAAGTATATGTAGATTGTGGGATTAGATAAGAGTTTAAAGAATGAGGAGGTTGTAAATAGAAGGTCTTATCCGTCTCGGACGGAACTGCTCTTACCTAATCCGTTCATTATAAATAGTTAAAAAAGCTTAGTTTTTTACCGTCGATTGCATTTTTTTTATTGTGGAATCCACAGTACAGTCTAAAAAAAAATAATTTTTTTTTTTTATATTTTTAGATTTTTTTTAATGTTAAATTTTTTTATTCAGTTATCAGACTTTCATGACATGAATTCCGGGTTTAATAGGTTAACATAGTTTGACGAGTTAACCTAGAATTTTTTTGGTTTGACGAGTTAACCTAGATTTTTTTTTCTTTTTAATTAATTTTTTATGTTTACTTTAATTTGTTGATGTTAAATTTCTTTCTATTTATAAAAAGATGAGCTGAGCTGGTTTTTTTTTTCATTTTTTTTACACTTTTAGGGTTTTTTTTTGCTTTTTTTTGTTTTTTTCTTTTAATAATTTTTTTATTTTATTAATATTAAATTTTTTTTATTCAGTTATTAGACTTTCATGACACGGATCCTGGGTTTAACAGTTTAACATGGTTTGACGAGTTAACCCATAAATTTTTTTTTGCTTTTTTTTTAATTAATTTTTTTCGTTTACTTTAGTTTGTTAATGTTAAATTTCTTTCTATTTAGTTATTAGACTTTCATGACACATATTTCAGGTTTCACGGGCCGTCATTTTTTTTTCTTTCGATAATTTTTTTATTTAATTTAGTTTGTTAATGTTAATTTTTTTTATCTAGTTATCAAACTTTCATGACACGGATCCCGGGTTTAACGAGTTAACCTGGTGTGGCGAGTTAACCCAAATTTTTTTTTATTAATTTTTTTTGTTTAGTTTAGTTTGTTAATTGACAATAAACTAAAATTGCTCAGTGTTTCACTGTGCAAGTCCACAGTGAAACGTTGAGCTGTCTTCTTCTTTTTTTTTTGTTTTTTTGTTCTTTTGTTTTTTCTTTGTTTTTTTTTTGTTTTCTAGCCTCTATGAGTTTTTTTTTTGCTTTTTTCTGTGTTTTTTTAATGAATTTTTTTGTTTAATTTATTTTGTTAATGTTAATTTTTTTATTTAGTTATCAGATTTTCATGACATGAATCCCGGGTTTGACAAATTAACCTGAATTTTTTTTTTGCTTTTTTTCTTTTTAATTAATTGTAACATATACTAAAAGGAATGGTGTTTTATTGTGGACTGCATAGTGCAGTCCATAGTAAAACACTGATACTTTAGGTTTTTTTTTAAGTTGTCTCATTTTTTTAAAATAAATTGTTTTTGTTTAATCTAGTTTGTTAATGTTAAATTTTTTTATTTGGTTATCAGACTTTCATGACACAGATCCTGGGTTTAACGGGTTAACATGGTTTGACGAGTTAACCCGGATTTTTTTTCTTTTTAATTAATTTTTTTTGTTTGGTTTAGTTTGTTAATTTTCACTTTTTTTTTTATTTAGTTACCAGACATTCATGACATGAATCCCGGATTTAATGGGTTAACCTAATTTGACGAGTTAACCTGTAATTGTTTTTTGTTTTTTTTGTTTTTAATTTTTTTTCATTTAGTTTAGTTTGTTAATGTTAAATTTCTTTCTATTTAGTTTTTTTTTTCTTAGAAGTTTTTTTTTCTTTTTAATTAATTTTATTTAATTAATTTAGTTTGTTAATATTAAATTTTTTTCTAAGTAGTTCTCGACTGATGCCTTTAGTTTTTCTTTTTGTTTTTTTTGTTGTTTTTATGCCTTTGACCGTGGACTGCACAGTATAGTCCATAGTGAAAAAGCTGATGCCTTTTGTTTTTTTTCTTTTTAATTAATTTTTTTGTTCAATTTAAATTGTTAATGTTAAATTTTTTTCTATTTAGTTATCAAATTTTCATGACATGAATTCCGGATTTGACAGGCTAACCTGGTTTGACAAATTAGCCAAGTTAATTATGGATTAACCCATTAATTTGTTTCTTTCTTTTTAATTGTCAAACTTTCACGATGTGAATTCAAGGTATGACGGGTTAACCTGATTTGAAAGGTTAACCTAGTTAATTCATATATTTTTTCTTTTTTTTTATTAGTTTTTTTTCTTCCTGTTGGTTTTTTTCTTTGTTTTTTTTAACTAATCTATTTAATTATCACACTTTTATGACATGACCTTGCAGCCAGACCCACGTCCAATGCTATTGGATCTGGTATTGCAGTCCAGACACTTTTATGCTAAGGGTTAACCCTAGTTTAATGTTATTATTAATATTATAAATATTATTTTTGGGTCAAGCGTTGCAACCAAATCTAAAACTCTTGGGTATAACTTTATAAAAAAAACCTAATACTTTTAAATTTTAATTTTTTTAAAATATAAAAAATAATTGAGCCGCGGCATCGGCGGAGCATTTAACTAGTTCCATTCTAAAACGCGTCACGTGATGTGAGGCGGCTTGGAAACTATAAAGTACTCGAGGATCCAGCGGAAGTTCCCACGCTGCCATCGCATGATGGGCCTGGTTGACATATGGCTAGGCTAGATCCATGGTGAACATGAGTATGGGTCTTGGTTGTTCGAAAGAAAGAAAGAAAGAAAAGTATGGTCACAGGGAATAACTAGAAGAAAAGCCTCTTTGTGTGTGTGTATGTGTGTGTGTGTGTATCATAGAAAGGTCTACCAGAAATAATGTTCATGTACAGGGGCATTTAATTTATTTTTTAAAACGAGAAAGGTACGAGGGAGATTAACGAGAAGGTTAAGTGGTGGTGGGGCATGATGTGAAGTGCCTTTTAATTTTTTTGATTTTTATTCAGGTAAGGAGGGAGGCCTGAGCTGAACAGTGAAGTTAACGATGGACCCTGGCCCGCCTTCGGTTGAACTCAATCAGGCCTTGTACACTTGCCAATGCCAGGTGGGTTTTGTATTTCTTATTAGTTTTGTGGGTCCCAAGTCCTTAAAGACGATGGAGGGGTAAGTTTCACGTACCTATTTTTTATCCCCCGCTTCACGTAATTCACATGCCATTAATTCTTTTTTCTTTGATGTTTCGTCGTATCACCTATTTCCCAATTCCCACCCTTTTGCGATTAATTTGAACTATTACTCTTATTACGCCTAGATAGTACTGATTCACCACTGTTTAAAATATTAGAGCAATTATTATTATTATTATTATTATTAATATTATTATTATTAATGTTGAGAGAGAGAGAGCGAGAGAGAGAGAGAGAGAGAGAGAGAGGAGAGGTATACATCTCTATACATCTCTCTTGTGAAAGCGCCCCTTCTCCTTTCCCCCTTCCTTGCCCCTGGTTGTTACTCTAGGCTTAGGCATCCTCCCCTCCATCTGTTACATCCCTTCTCTGTCCGTGTGTTGTGTTTCTTAAATTCCGTTTGGGAAACTACTGAATCTGCACCATCAGCATTACCATATTCTCCCATAAATAAACTCCAGTCCTTAATTATTTAATCTCTTTCTTAATTTCATTGCATTACCACTGTTAGTATACTGCTACTAGTCTGTCTGTCTTATGATGTAACATCCTCCGCCATTAGTCAGTAGATAAATTTAGTACATGTGTGACTCATTTTAGTTTTGAGTTCGAAGAAAGAAGCAAAGACAGACAAAGACCCAAAAAAAAAAGGCGAGGCGCTGCGGTGGCTTTCAACTACTCCAACACGCACTGTATGTGTTTCCATCTCCTTGATCCGCCGACTGTTTTAAATTTTTAGCTAACGCACTTATGACCGACCCCTGCTTTTTTTTCTTGTAATTTGTAATTGTCTAAACGAGATCTATGCCTATTTTTTTTGTTATCTCTTTCTGCTAGCTTGAAGACGATGATGAAACTAAACATTCTGCTGTTGAATGTGTAAAGAGAAAGAAGTATTGCTGCATTTGCTCGGTTATTAGGGTTTCCATCTTTCTCTTCTTAACTCTTAATGCCATGACTACTAAACGCGCCTACAAGCTGCGTATCCTCCATAATTTGTTTTTCTTTTCTTTTTAGGGTTTCATTTGCTCATTACAATGCTCATGCCACTCTTTTTCTTGGTTCATCTGCTTCTTGTATTATTCATTTCAGATCTGTTCTCTCTCTTTTTTTAAAAAAAAAATAAAGGCATCCTGTTGAATGAAATGTTACTTAATTGGTAATAGTTGTAATCGTTGTTGTTGGCCTTGACCACAATTCTTTGAAATTTTGTGAAAAGAGGAATTTGTGGCACATTCTTCGAGTGTCAATTGCCTTAAGATTGGCAGGAAATCATCCAGGGTTCTTGTGACCGGAGGAGAAGATCACAAAGTCAATCTTTGGGCTATTGGTAAGCCCAATGCTATACTGGTCAGTTCTCAATTCCGTTCATCATTTCTTTTTACCATTTTCTTTCTGCTCTCTCGTGTCTGATGATTCTCATTCTGTCTAACCCAATATTTCATGCAGAGTTTGTCCGGACATACAAGTGGGATTGATTCGGTAAGCTTTGATTCTTCAGAAGTCCTTGTAGCTGCAGGAGCTGCGAGTGGCACAATCAAGCTTTGGGATTTAGAGGAGGCAAAAAGTATGCTTGTGATATATTCTTTCACCTGTATAAACACTGGAATTTTGCATATTTCTATCGTTTCTTACTCATTATCTTTTCTGTGTGTAGTTGTTCGCACACTCACTGGCCACAGATCCAATTGCATATCTGTAGACTTTCACCCTTTTGGAGAGTTCTTTGCATCTGGTTCCCTGGACACAAATCTTAAGATATGGGATATCAGAAAGAAGGGCTGTATTCACACTTACAAGGGCCACACTCGAGGAGTGAGTGCAATCAGATTTACCCCAGATGGTCGTTGGGTTGTATCTGGTGGAGAGGACAATACAGTAAAGGTTATAACTGCTTTCTTTCTCTTGGTGTGCATCATGTCTACACTCAATACACGTTATGCCAGCAAATACCGTCGCTTGTTTGTAAGAAATAATATCTCAAAGGTCCTGTGTCTGCTGATATGCATGATAAGGACCTCATATTAAGGGACCTTAAATCACACGCATTCTGGCATGCATTTTCCGTTGCTCAGTTCTTTTCTTTATGTCTCCATCCTTGTGACTTGAATTTAAGAAAGCAGAGTTAGTTGCAAATATATTGCCCTAGCACGCTGTCTAGTGCCAAGGGACTGACAGTAAGTTCAGACTATTCTTTCACAAGTCAACACAACTGGTGAATGCATTAGGATAATTTTTAGTGTGTCTACAACTTGTGAGTTCTTTTTTACTTAAGATGACTGGACATACAGGTTTCTTTTGTTTGATTCTTGATTCTTTATTTAACGAACTCTTTAATGTGCATGTATTTTGACAGCTGTGGGATTTGACTGCTGGAAAGCTATTGCACGATTTCAAGTACCATGAGGGCCAGATTCAGTGCATAGATTTTCATCCCCATGAGTTTCTTCTTGCAACAGGTCAGTTTATGGTACTGTGGAAAGCTACTTGTCTACTGTGGTTTCATTTTATTTTTAAACTACAGTTCAGGACATGCTTTATTCTTCATTGTGTGTTTTTTCATTGGTGTTGGCTTGTTATTTATCTTACATTGTAATTGTTTTCACGATAGCATGAATTTTGACGCTTTTGCTTTTAATAAGTCAAATAATATTTTAGTCTCAAATTGATGATTTTATCTTTTATCTTTTATCTTTTAACTTGTTCTATGTCTTCCACTTAAGGATTGCCACCTGCAGTATATGTTGATCCTGTGTCCAACTGAAACTGAAATTTTGTTATTCCAATGAATGAAAGAATTAGGTGTATGCTTAGGTAAGTGCACCTATTTTTATAGAAAATTATAGGTGGGTGATCGTGTTTGTTGGTACTAGGAATCTGTATCTGTGAATAGAAAGTTGCATTTTCCTGGAAAATTCACATCTAATTTGTTGCCCTTGTATAGGTTCTGCTGACAGGACTGTAAAATTTTGGGACCTTGAAACCTTTGAGCTAATAGGTTCTGCTGGGACGGAGGTAATTTTATTCCTCAAGGGACACCTTCAACTTGGAATTGTAAATCTTTTCTAGTTTTTTTTTTTTCTTTCCTTACCAAAGAGTTTTTCTGGAACCTCTCTGCCTTCAGACAACTGGAGTGCGTTGTTTGACCTTTAATCCTGATGGGAGGACTCTACTGTGTGGATTGCATGAAAGTTTGAAAGTAAAGCTCTCTATCTCTCTCTCAATAGTTACTGCTCCAGGTCTACTGTTTTTTACTAACTTTTGATCCAACTTCTTAGGTTTTCTCATGGGAACCAATAAGATGCCATGACGCCGTGGATGTGGGATGGTCTAGGTTGTCAGATCTCAATGTTCATGAAGGAAAGCTTCTTGGATGCTCATACAATCAGAGTTGTGTAGGAGTGTGGGTTGTAGATATATCGGTAATACACACTGTTTATTAATTTCTGTTGGTGTATAGATGTCATTTACTTTCTGGTGCTGATATTTTAAATTTGAACCTAAACCTGATGTGTCTCTTGTGTCCCTTGCTCAGCGTATTGAACCGTATGCAATTGGAAATGCCAACCGATTCAACAGTCATTCAGAATCTAAATCTGGTGCAATTGGGAACCAATCAGTCCTGCTTGAGAACAATGCAAAGACTAGCATGGGAAGGTTATCTGTTTCACAAAATTCTGATGTTTTAGTAAAGGAAACAAAATCTCTTGGAAGGTTGGCAGTTTCTCAAAATTCAGTTTCTGGGAATGAGTCTTCTAAAGAATCAAAGATTTTGCCATGTAAATGACCTCTGAATCTTTCAATTCTTGGTTAACTGTTGGTTTTGGCGTTCTATTTTATTTTTCTCCTTCCTTTTTTCTTTTATAAAAATTGGTTTAAACTCAATTCTTCAGCCAGATTGTGACATATGTTCCTCATTGCTTCAACATACTAATTGAAGCTGCAGGAAGTGTACCTGGTACTCCTCAAAGAGTGAACTTAAACACTGGGTTGAAGACAACTATGACCGGACCTCTAACAGTTTCTAGCGGCGCAGCCCCAAAGAGGAGTTCTACAAAGATCCTTTCAGCTGCTAATGTTCCAGTCTTGAACAAGGCAGATGTCATACCTGTAATTGTCCCCAGAACTAACTCCAGATCAGAGCAAGCAGCTGACTCCAGAAAAGAAATTGGTATTGCTGCTAGGACAATGCCATTTTCTTTGCAGTCAAAGACAACTGATTTCCGGAAATTTTCAAATAGTAGAGAGGACATGGACCAGCCAACTACCTCTACCCAGTCTGAGACAACAAGTTGCAAGGCTACAGAACCAATAAGTGTCATGGATAGGAATATTACTCCTGCAGTTAAAGCCTCTATTCATGGAATATCAACTGCTGAACGAAATATTGGGGATGATAGATCTATGGGATCTGGAAACTATGAGTCAGATTCGACAACAGAGCCACCCACTAGTTACCAGGAAGAAAACTGTAAGTGTTACCCATTCAAGAAAAACTCTTTGCCACTGATTGTCAGTATGCATGTGTAAGTGTACGATGCTGACATTTCATGGCTGCTTCATAGTTGCCATTGAATCCTTTATCTTATTATTTGTAAACAAGTAGCTTTTAAAAATCCAATAGATCAGAAGTCAATATTTTTCTACTAAAATCTTACATAAGATCATTATATTTCAATATAAAAAAAAATAAAATTCCTTCACATATTCGATCATCATAAATGCACACCATACATTTTAAGTCGTTCAGTCTAACATTGTCAACCAGCCTCTCCTAGAGATGATGACATTTTAAGTAGAGGATTAAAGGGGATGATTTATTGCTTCTTTAGAAATTATAGGTTTCAAAAGATAAAAGTAGTGTTTTTGCTTTTTTAGAAGTTAATGGGTTTGAGGGAGATTCCATGAGCAGATCTCTCTGATATCTAGCTCCGAGTTGTGCTCCTAAAGCTGCTGATGGCCGTCCTTTACTGAGTTTTTAACCTGCTATATGTGTTTCCCAAGTTGGTAGGCTGTTTCATTGAGAATCTAGGATTTCTGCATTCTTTGGGAATGCTTTCGAAACCTTCCTCTTTGCTTAGAAATCTATGTATTCAAGGTGTACTTGTGTGGAGAATAGTTGGATTCTAATGGACTGGGATCCGCTTCCATGATGAAATTGATGGTAAGAGCATTACAGTGCGCACTTAAACCTTCTGATTTGCTTGCTGTAGGATGGCAGTGACACAAATTATCTATTGCTAGCAAATTGACTTGCTTAACCACAGACAATGATTTATAAACAACTGCAATTGTAAGGTTTGCAGATAATGTTTTGATAGAGTGCAGTTGAGAGTGGGATAGGAGAGGCTTCCTTTTGATAGTATCTAGGTTGCTATAACTGAGAAACTTGTTCAAGGAATTTCTAGGTGCAATTGGTGTGTTGTAAGTAAATTTATGCTGTGTTGGTACTCCACAGAGGTTTTTCAATGTTGCTTAGCTTATTTTCAAAGATTAACTATGCTTATACCTTTTCCTCCATCTTTCTTATATGTCTTTAAGAAACTAGCTTAGTTATTTTTATTTTATGTGAAATTACAAGTGAAAGAGTAACAAAATATATCTGACTTTTTACTGAGATGCTTGGAATGACAGTGTAGGGAATCTCTTAGTTTTATGAAAAAGGCACTAAGGTTGGTTCAGCTGATCTAATCAGCTCTTGCAACTTTTATATGGCAGCCTAAGCTATTTAAAACTCATCACCTTCCTTAAAAAGGCTGATAATCACTTCAATACATTACCCTTGCTCATGATTATGTAAATATTGAGTATCAGACTTAAGAATAAACATGGCTTATATAGCTTGGAACAGCATAAAAAAAATCTAGTAAAGTGTCCCCTGTTTTTGGCTGGTGGAAGGCGTTTGTGAAAAGGGCAGGGATGATGATGATAATGAAGAATGAAAAGTGGATGTGAAGAATTTTGAGAGAAGTCTTTCTCTTTTCTTAATCTTACTAGCAGTATGTTTGTACAATAAATAGGGAAGAGAAGCTAACCTACTAACCCTCAAAACAAGAAATAAATACTAGATAGGAAAG
>Ga0325414_1003076_pt1 | contig 17235 bp, 7 predicted proteins | sample PopdelMetagenome_8_FD_206183 | JGI IMG/M metagenome (GOLD analysis project Ga0325414, IMG submission 206183) | Populus deltoides microbial communities from Bellville, Georgia, United States - Leaf-PdKOR-R3 | ecosystem: Host-associated > Plants > Phyllosphere > Phylloplane/Leaf | place: USA... | reverse complement strand
TAAATTTTTGTAAAAATATTTCTAAAACACACTAAAGAGGTTAGGTCGCGACCATGCTTTTATTCACTGTGAACTGATGGCGGCGGCCCTAGAGGCCCTATGATTTGTAGGGTGCTGATGTGGCGTCAGTGTCCTATCCTTATCAGACGGTATTCCAAATTCCAGATAATTCCATTGTTGTGTGCTGCCTAACTTCCATGATGGCCGGCATCATCAAGGTGGTGGTGTCTACTAATAAGCACTAGGAGGATTTTATGCTCCTTAATTTTTCAAAGTTTATGCTATGTTAATTCCATATGGGCGCATGCAATAACTTGAGAATTGCGTGTGAAGGTGTGTGTGTGTGTGTAAAATACAAAAATCCTACAATTTAAGCTATACCTGAATCGCTTGATTATTATTATTATTATTATTATTATTTAAGTGTCTGTTTGAAATTAAGATTAAACTTGTTTTTTTATTAAAATTTAATTTTTTTTACTTCAAATTATTTTTTTGTGTTTTTAAATCGTTTTGATATATTGATATCAAAATTAATTTTAAAAAAATAAAAATATATATTATTTTGATGTATTTTCAAATGAAAAACACTTCAAAAAATAATTTTTACCACACTTTTAAACACCCCATTAATCTAGGCTTAAACGGCTAGACTTGTTTGTTGTTAGAGCCAAACCCAAACGCCTAGCCATTATGGTCTTGCAGGCCAGAATTATATGACATCACTCTCATCCTCAAATATGCTGTCCACTTTGTATTTTAGACTTTAATATAGTACCTTTATCAAGCACGAATCTCAATATACTTTCTAGTTTTGAGATGTCAGAATGGCATTTTAGTACCACCCACTGATATTTACTAATTTTTCTTTGCAAAGTAGAGATATCTCCTTTCTTGCTAATAGTTATTTCCTACCCACAAAAAGCACTACAAATAATAATGAGCATCCTCTCCACCAATAGTACAATAATCAATAACTCTATACTTCACGCATCACATAAAACTTGCAATTCCATATGAGGTACATGCAACACCATGCTTCATGATGTAAATTTATGTGATCAAAATCTATAATACCTCATATCACCGAGTAAACATTCAAGCGATGCAAGTTCATTTAAGAACTTCATACTAATTCATTCAATCACACTCCATTAGCAATTTTCTTTTTAATTTTCTTTTTGTTTCATTATTTCTCATCCTATATTTATTAAGTGCTATAAAATCTTTTATTTTCAAAGAGCATTTGTTTTGCATAAACAACCAAGCTTAGAGACAAAGCCAATATTTAAACTCATACATCTCAACCCAATATGCAGTCATAGAAAACCAATCCAATTCTAAAGTTTTTAGGACTTCATTAATGTGTGATTATAGTTTTTCTTAACGTTGTAATTTATTCTTGAATCCATTAAGAAGCTAGAAGTCTTAAGAAATCCCTCTTATATTAACAACTTACATTTTAGAGCACGTGTTAAAGATGAAAATGGATTTTTAAATACCTTTTTAAACTACTCTTTGCCTTCTAAACATGTGAATTTGAGAGGAAGGACTAGACCTAGTTAGCTAAAGCTAATTAAGCTGGATTTATATTATAATGTGTAGTAGATTTATGTTAAAATGACATTTTTTTTTATCCTTATATAATCCATGATATGGAATATCATTATCACTCATTTCAATTTAAATGAACTAATGTTGCCATGTTAATTGAAGATGGGTTGCAATTAACAAAATTAAAGTTTACCATTTTCCAACTAAAATCTCAAGTTAAAACATCAATTCAACTAGATGTTGCAACCTTAATTTGTTTGTGTGGAATGCAAATACTCAACCATTTTCAAATGATTAAGTGCCCTATTCTAGTAACTCATACTTTTTAAAAGTCATTTCTAAATTGTTTTTCGATTATTTTGATGTGTTAATCTTAAAAAAAAATAAAAAACATCATTTTAATATAAACATTTTTAAAAAATATCATGCATCACATTATCAAACACACACTAAGTGTACACACACAAATACTAGTGTATACATATGAAACTCATAAGATAATGTTTAGTTTTGAAAGAAAAGATATGAAGATAGTTGGGACAAAAAGGGACATGTCTTCTCTAATTTTTGTGCATTTTTAAGGACAAAAATTCACTCCAAAATTATCTTAGAAATATATTTATTTTTATATTTATATCTTTATCTATATCCTTGTTTCTTCAACCAAATACGTTTACGTCTTTTCTGTATTTGTTCCTCCTATTATGTGACATTAACCACACATAACCTAATTGATGTTATGAGTAGTTGAGATTTATGGGGATAATTTCATCTCTTTACTTTTGTTTTACATAATAAAACTTTGTTGTCCTTAAAATAAAAAATATATATAAACATTTTATTCAAGTGCTTTTCAATATTTTCTATATTCTTTGCACAATAAAATAACATAAATACCTTTAAAAGTTAAAAAAAAAATATTGAACTTGAATAGTGGGTTTTTTTGTCTTTTCATATTTTTAGCATAGTGAAATAACATATTTAATCTTAAAATAAAAAAAATTAAAATGAGTTTGAAAGGGCATTTTCATCTTTACAATATAGTTTTTTTTTTGTAATATTTAAGATGCCCTTTGTAATATCCCACATTGACGGGTGAAGATTTGGTAGTTGACCTTATTAGTAGTGTTGGTTGCTAACTTGTGAGATGCATTTAAAACCCTGAGGGGGACCTGGGTGGAAGCCCTGGGAATTAGTGGACTGGAAAGCCTAAAGGGGACAATATCTGACAGGATTAGTGTGTTGCGCTACTCTGAAAGACGTATTTTGGGGCCATACGTGGTTGCCAAGAACAAATTCGTGTGGCTCGTGGGCCAAAACGGATAATATCTGACGGGTTAGACCGAGCAGTTACACCTTTAAGGGTTGTTTAATAATTTAATATATTAAAATATTAATGAGTGTGTAGCATGCATCAATGCATGGTAGTTCCCTGTGGCTCTCTGATGGCATGTGAAGAGCTGTAGGTGGTAAAAAATGACAAATTATCATGTCATCCAAAGCGTCCAGTGATAGTGTGGCTGATGAGGTGTCGTGTGTTGTTAGATTCACAACAATTCAACGACGGTGGGGTTTTTTCTCCTCCCCCTCTTGGGCCTTGGAATTCACATCGAACCTTAAAAATTTCAATTGTATCCTCCAGCTTAAGCATTAGACCTTGAGTTTCATGAATTGTCTTGCTTTTCTTTTTATGAGGTTATCTCAATCTCATATCTTGGGTTGCAGGTTAGTCGAATTAACCTGGGATGACTTGAGTTTTTTTTTCAACTTTTATTTATATTTTTTAAAATTTTATCATTTGACATTAAATTATTAGCCATTGAGCTTTGTGATTTTTTTCCACTTTCTTTTACGTGGAGTTATCTTGGGTATGAGTTTGTCAAGTTAAAATATATTGGCCCAAGTTTTTTTTTCATTTTTTTTATTGATTTAACTTTGATTTTTTTTCTAGGTTTTTTTTATAAAATAAATAATTTTCTTCAATATTTTTTTAATTTAATTTTAATTTTAATTTTTATTTTTATCCTTTAATATTAGATTATTGAGCCTGTGAATTTTTTTGTTATTTTTTTAATAGAATTATTTTAATTTCATATCACAAACAAATAGCATGTTAATGAAGTTCAATTGAATAGACTCCATCATTATTTCAATATATTTTTTTATATTAATTTTTTTTTTAACCCGACTCGCAATTTACCGCGGAACACTAGTCTAGTTATTTTCTCAAATAGGCGATGGATTCCTAATTCTTATGAACTATTAAGAATAAGACTTCTCTTCGAGTTCTCGTAAATTCAAAAATTGGTGTGATTAGCGACTATCTTGTCAATTGGCGTGCCGTTTACGACTCATCTTTCCCTATATATGAAGGTTGCATACATTAATAATTGATAATATATTCTTCTGTACCAAGTGAAAATGGACGTTGCCTAGTAGCCGCCCACCTTTCCCTTGTAGCCTGTAGGGTCTTGCCTTTGTATTTGCCGATCAGCCACTCATAAATCAACTTTAGCTTCTTATATATTTTTTCTTCTTGAAGGGGTACAGATTCATGTTAGCAGCTGCAGCAGCAGCTCAGGTCTTGTTTACACATACCGTTCATGCAGATGGAGAAGTATCAGATCTTCCTCCCTGTCTCTGACCCATCGAGTCCTTCAGGTTCACCTTCATCACTAAACATGGCAAATCCTTTAATCTATTTTCATGGTGAAAATGAAAATGGGGTCAGGCCAGAAAGTAGAACTCAACATTCGGATGCGAAACACAGTGATCCTCAGACTAGTAGAGTCTCTAGCAATTCTGAGATTAAGGTGAAACCAGGAGTGAGGGGAGGGGATAATAATGAGTTCAGAAAGCATAAATATGCATTTCAAACTAGAAGCCAGGTTGACATACTTGATGATGGGTATAGATGGAGGAAATACGGGCAAAAGACTGTTAAGAACAGTAAGTTCCCAAGGTTAGTATCATTTTAGTCAGCTAAAGATTTATTGATTCTTTTGTGGGATGATTGATAAAACACTCTCTCAACTCTTCTTGCCGGTCAATTTCAATCTGTAATTGATGCATGAACGCATATTTCACCTAACGACCTGCCGTATTAATTGTTGTGGTTGGAATTAACTCTATTGATTAGTGTTAATGTTTTCCATAAAGTTTCGAATGTTTTTTCATTGCTTTAACTCAAGCATTGTGATCGTTTTGGCTCAACATTATCCATGGTACACATAGAACAAAAATGACTCAATGCATTGAACACCAGGCAAGGATTGTGACAAGTTCGTTGCTTACTGGAAAGTAATTAAATTAGTTGAGAACGTAAAACATAACCAAAATCATCATCTGATGGAAAGTTTTTTGTTGAATGTCAATCAATTTCTACTACAGAAGTTACTACAGGTGTACAAATAATGGGTGCAATGTCAAGAAGCAAGTCCAACGCAATTCTAAAGATGAAGAGATTGTGGTGACCACCTATGAAGGGATGCATACTCATCCAATTGAGAAGTGCACCGACAACATTGAGGACATACTGAGACAGATGCAAACTTACACTCCTTTCGAAATGATGCCAGGGCATTTTCTTTAATGTTTAGATTGCACATAGACTACTGTAATTCTGAATTGGGGGTGGAAAATAAATCTTCCACAGCATAAAACATTGGAAGCTACTTTCTTTCTAGCTGTGGAATTCTGATGGTGCCAGGAGTGATTTCAGTTTCAAGCTTGCTAGAAACATTTTGCAGATCCACTATATGGAGGGTCTTATCCATACAATCTTTAACATTATCATAAGGACTTGTACAATTCTAAAGAGTTATACTCCAGCTATTCTGATCCACAGTTCTCGGTCAAAAAGCAGAAGCATACTTGAATACGATCATAGGAACTCTTCAGGTTTTTATCAAACTTGTAAAATAAAATGGTTGGATAACCTCTTCCTATATAAAATTTGGGATTGGAGTGGATTCATGTCGGTGCAGATTGAAAATACTCAACTATATCCTTGTGTGTTTATTCATTAACATTATATAAGAGCTCCAATGAAAGACTGGGGTTCGACATTCAGATCACCATTTGTTCTAGTTATGACATATATATACTACTACATGTTCCTCTATAGATCTCCATGAAAGGTTGCATTTTTTTCCTTCAAAACCCTTAACTATCTATTGTATTGACTAAATATGTCATCACCAGTGGATAGTAATGAGTAAGTTTCATATATGTGCATTATTCATGATAATAAGGTATGAGAATTTCCAGTTAGAAGACAGGTGCATTCGTACAAAATATTAAGGAAACATCAGTTAAATGGCCTCCTTAATTTTGGAACAACCTAGAAAGAAAACAAAGAGAAGATCATGTTGGGAATAGAATCACCTCATTTCCAACCCCATGACCACCAAAGCTTCTCTTTGAGACGATCCCGATCGCACAAACAATGAAAGCAATTATAAGCCAACCCAAAGCAACCATCCGGTTTGTTCCATATCTTTCTTGATCACTAATCAAAACTGTATTTTCTTCTTGAACACTTGACACCGCCACCTTTTCTCCCTCTTTTTCTGCCGATTCTCTCTCAACACAACCATCACATATATAAGAGGAAGAGGAAAAGGAAGAGGAAGAGGAGGAAGATGATGAATAAGAACAATGATGAGCAAATGGAGACAGCCCTTCTTTGCTTGCTTCAACATTTTCATTTTCATCATCAGAATCATAAGAGAATACTGATCTAATCTCACTCTCCTGAGTGAAACGGTCCACATTATTACATACCATCTCCTCTATCCCTCCAAAACCCATCTCACTCACACTACTCCCCATTGCCCCTAAAAGCCTCCTTCCCTTCAACCCGGCACTCTCAATGCCTGCCCTTCTCTCTTTCAAAATTTCATCAACTGCCAAGTCGTTGTTCCTAACCTTCCATGCACCACCTCCTCCCTCTGGCGGAGACCTCCCATGCTGAATTGATGACATAAGGTCTCTTGGAGAGTTGTATAGGAGTTTATGAGCTTTAACGACGAGTTTTGAGTCTGTTGATGCTCTCCGTAGGGTTCTTGTTTTTGATTGTTTTATCAAGTCCCATTCTTGTTCCAAATGCATCAACTGTTGGTACAATTTATCAATGATTTCTTTTCCTTCTTTACCTGGTCTTTCAATGGTGGGGTCTGTTTCTTTTTCGCATTCCACCATGGCTTGGAGTATTTTGTGGTGTTTTCTGAATCAACAACGAGGTTAAGTTAGTGGATTTTGATTTAAACGTGATTTACTGGATCAGATTATAGAGGGATAAGAACCACCCACGTTCTGACTCATAATTTTTGAATTTTGATTTTGGAGCTAAACAGGTTGCCGTATCTTACTTGAGATGATCATTACTATTAATCTAGATAATTCAAATGATGGAATTGTTGGTGACCGTTTTCCCCCCTACGCCATGAGATTCGTTGTACATTTTATTTTATTTTTTTTACAGGAAGGCATAATCACTAACGTCATCCAAATAAATTAAATATTTCTGATTTCGCTTTTGGCCCCTTTTGCTTACTATTTTAATACAAAGTTTTGTCACTACTATGACCTCTATGGTTCTGATACCATGCATATGATAAAACTAAATTTATTGATTACCCTCCCTTTGTCGTGGGCTAAGCAAATTCATTTTGATGTAAAAAAATATTAGGATAAAAATATCCAAGTCTTGATTTAAGTGATAATTTAAATAATATAACAAAGTACAACAATAATAAATAACTAACAAAAAATATAAAATAAAAAACTTGAACCCATTTAGGTTATCAAAGAATCTAATGTAAATCTAATAAAAAACAAACCACAAAAAATAACAAAGCAAAACTAAAAAAGAAATAAAAAAAACAAAACAAACTGAATTAATGAACTTCTTAAATCTGGTCTAATTTCTAAAACTTGTAACTCGTTAAATCTTATATCCAACTTTAATCAAGAAGCTTAACTTTTGAATAATCTAATTTTGAACGATAAAATCGTTGAAAAATATAAATAAAAAAATAATAAAAAAAAGAATAAAATTAAAAGAAAAAACCTCAGAAAGTAAGAATTAAATATTAAAAGGAACAAAAAAAACTTTAAAAGGTTGACGTATCTTACTTGAGATGACCATTACTATTAATCTAGATAATTCAATAATAGAATTGTTGGTGACCGTTTTCCCCCCTACGCCATGAGATTAATATTTTTTTTATAGGAAGGCATAATCACTAACGTCATCCAAATAAATTAAATATTCCTAACTTCGCTTTTGACCCCTTTTGCTTACTATTTTAGTATAAAGTTTTGTCACTTCTATGACCTCTATAGTTCTGATACCATGCATATGATCGCTTCGCCGGCGGCTAAGTAAATTCATCTTGATGTAAAAAAATATTATAATAAAAAAATTCAAATCCTGGTAAAAGTAATAATTTAAATAATATGAAAAAAATATAATAATAATAAATAAACTAACAAAAAAACCAAAAAAAATAAAAAAAATAGACTTAAGTCCATTTGAGTTATCAAACAACTTAATGTTAACATAATAAAAAGTAAATCACAAAAAATAACAAAGCAAAATTTAAAAAAAAATCATATCAGCTTTTTAAAAAATAAAGCAAACCCAAATGAATATCTTAAACTTAGTCTAATATTTAAAACTTGTAACTCGTTAAATCCTAGACCCAGCTTCAATCAAGAAGTTTAACTCTCAAATAATCTAATTTTGAACGATGAAATCGTTGAAAAATATAAATAAAAAAAATTACAAAAGCAAAAAAAATAGTATAAAAAAGAATAGAATACAATTCGAGAGGAAAAAAACCAAAAGATGATGAAATTTGAAAGAAAAAAAACTTTAAAAACGATTCCAAACAAAATAATAGCAATTAAAAGAATGATGACAAATTTTGAAAGATTAAAAAATCATAAAGGGTGAAATTAAACAACATTTTTAATTTGATAGATTATTTATAGATAAAAAAATGGTAGAGATATTGAAAAAACATTATAGAGGGCTATCATAATAGAATCAAACCATATAAAACACAAAAAAAAAACACCAAAAAACAAAGAAGAAGAAAAGATTAGCTTAAAAAGATGGGAAAAGAACTAAGCAAACCCGGGTGAACATCCTAAACTTGATCTAATCTCTGAAACCCACAACTTGTGAAATTCTGGACTTGAGTTCAATAAAAAAACTTAACTCTCAACAAATTTAATTTTGAAAGATGAGATCATAAAAATAATACAAAAAAATACTCGCAAAACAAAAAAACTATTAAAAAATGATATCAAACAAAATAAATAACAATTAAAAAAATAAAAACAAATTTAAAAGATAAAAAAATCACAGAGGTGAAATTGAAAAAAATTTGTAATTTGATAGATTATTTACAGATTACAAAATGGTAGGGAGTGAAATTAAAAAATATTTGTAATTTGATAGATTATTTATAAATTAAACAATAACAGGGATGGAATTGAAAAATATTTATAATTTTATAAATTATCTATATATTTAAAAATGATAGGGGTGAAACTGGAAAAAAAATTGCAACTTGATAAATTAGTTATAAATTAAAAAATGGTAGGGTAAAATTGAAAAACATTTATAATTTCATAGTTTATTTCAAATACAAAAATAATAATCAAAAGGATATAAACTAAATATGAAGAAAAAATAAATTGAATAGGCTATTCTGAAATTTTGCATGAGTGGCACAGATTTCAAGGTGGAGAGATAGAAGAAGAAGAAGGGGGAAATGGTCTCTTGCACCAAACCAGCGACGATTCTGATACATGCACCACAGCACCATGTAAAGAGCATTAATATTTTGTCAAACACTGCTCTAGAAGGATGTCTATGGTGGTTGGACAACCTAGCATATGTCGCCTAAATGGCTCAGGGGTTGCCCACAAGCCAGCGCATGCGTTGCATGCGCGAGCAATTTTTTTTTAATATATATAATATTTAATATAAGACAATTACAATAATACCTCTAAGCAACCTCAAAACAAAACCAATCTAAAATGACTAAATACTTTTATGAGAGGGTTTTATTTTTTATTTTTTTTGTTTTAAAGGGTGTCAAAATAATTTCACTATTTAAAAAAAAATAAAAGGATAAAAACACCCTTGAGACAAAAGCATAATAGTTTATTATTCCATGGCTAAAGTAGTAATTTAACTATGTATAAAAAAAGGAAATGATAAATATAACCCCATACAAGCAATTGTGTCATGATAAAAAGACAATCTTACCCCAAAACTTAGTGCATTTTCGTTTGTTTGTAAGGGCAAAATCATAATTATACTATTACAATTAATAGTAATCCATGTCTTGATGCATAGTAATTTTCTTAAGGGATTTTTTTTTTAATAATGTGGTTAAATCTGAGTATCGAGATAAATGTCATATTAGAAAATATATTAAATGTACTGAGATAAATCGGTGTAACAATTCACCCTACCTAAAATGTTTTTCCTTAATTGTCCTTAATTTTTTTTCTTTCAATTTTCACATTCTATGACCGATCAATTTTTGAAAACTTGCTAATAAAAGAAATAATTTAATGAAAGAGGATCAAAGGGTAAAATAAGAAGAAATCTCATGACTAATCTTAAGTTTGCTTAAAAAAAAAATTAGTCAACATACTTTTCTTTTTCTTTCTCCATGGTCCCTATAATTTTTACAAATTTAATATTAATTCAAAAGTTTATTTTCTTAACATTTCAATCCCTATTTTGATGAAGAAGAGAGAAAGTGATGCAGATGAAAGCTAAAAACAATAAATAAACAAAGAACACAAAATATTTTAAATGAGCGAAAGGAGTTGCAAGTATGAGTCCTAAATTTGCAAGTTTATTCTTTTTAAAAATAATGATAATGAAGTCTACCTTACTAGAAGGTTTACAAAGCCTTAAATAAACTAGAAACCTTACCTCAATTAGAAAACAAGAAAATGAAATTACAAATGAAAGATGCATAAAATCCAAAATAAGCAAGAACTCTACAAATAAGAAGGAAAAACACAAAAATTACAAAAAATAGGGGGGCTCAGTGATATTCTTGATATCTAAAGATTTGATGGTCCATGAAGCGACATAGTCCTGTGGAGAAAATAGCATTCAAAAACTCTTGTAAAAATTTAAGCACGATCCAATGATCGGATAAAAAATTATGACTCTTTTAAGCTGTTATTCTGGTCTAGCATAACAATACCTCCTATTTGGCCTTGACCTGTCCCATTGATCTATAAATACATCCGTCAGGCCATCCACGTAATTTATTTGTGACAGATCCTTATCTAGTTGTGGCAGATCCACACATGACGACTCAAAATCACCTGTTATTGCAGGCTCGACTACATTAAAAAGTTGCCTGAAAAAGGGAAGGAGAGAGAAAGTCATAAGTTTAGTGAGTTAACCCAGGTTGATCTGAGTTTATTAAATATGTTTATCATCTCAATGTTTTTTTTTAAATGTAATTTTAAGATTTTTAAAAAACAAAATTAAACCATTTTTTACTAGTCATCTAGGTTGTATTTGGACCTGGATGACTGGCCTTCTTCTTTTTTTTGTCATTCTATTTTTGTTTTTAGATCTACCAAGTCGATTGAAGGATGCCAATGCAACTTCAACATGATTTAATATAAAATTTGAACTAGGCAAGTAGTTGGGTCAATTTTCAAGTTTAACTCACTCACCACATTTAATAACAATTAGATAGGGGGTCACACTATGTTGTGAGGTAGTTCTAATGTAGAAAAGGATACTAAGGTGACAAAAGCGTTCCTAGAAAAGCAAAAAAAAAATGAGACTCGAGCCATTGGTTTAATTGCATTTAATAAGATGAGTTAATTTAAATAATACAGATAAAAAAATACAACGATAATAAATAAAATGACCAAAAAAAATTAACATAAAAAAGGTTAAAAAATCTAACTCGAGCTCATCCGGGTTAGCATGTCATATCTATAACTTGGTCATGAAACCGGGATAACCCCTTCAAAACCATACCAAATAAAATTATGAAGCTCAGTTATCAAATAACATAATTTTGAATGGTGAAAAAAAATTAATAAAAAAAGCAACAAATAAAAAGACTTGAGTCAACCTGGGTTAACCTGTGAACCTTGTGACCATGAGCACATGATTAAGATAAATCTATAGAAAGAAAATTAGAAAAAAAAAACATGACGACTAATTTCTAATAAATAAAATGTTGGAGATAAAATTGAAAAAAAAATTAAAAAGGACAAAAAAAACCAAAATTAACCTGTATTAACCTTCAAAACCTGTGATCTCGGTCATAAACACGAGACTATATAAAATAAAATAAAAAAATAATTAAAAGAATGAAGATTAAATTTGATATAAAAATAATTTAAAATCAAATGTTAAAGGATAAAATTGAAAACAAAATTCAATTAGAAAAAAAAACAATAACAAAAATAATAACAAAATTTGATATAAAAACTAAATGACACCAAATAATAAGGGGTGAGATTAAAGAAAAAAAATCAATAAAAATTAAAAATTAAAAAATAAAGGGTGAATTGAATATTTAAAACAAATTAAATAATAACTTTATATTTTGATAAGAAAAAGATAGATAAAAAGGAGGGGAGAAGACAGAAGTCCACTACAGCCTAACCATAGTCAGCTGAATCATAACTAGAATCAAAATATGTCGTGTTTAGCAATTCTATACCACTAATAATTACTTTGGAGGGAAAGAATGGCAAGGTTAAGCTGTCCAGAGGTCCGAACGATTACAAGCAACCATTTTTTGGCTATAAAATCAAACTCAGACCTTGGCTAACTGCATTAGAAGTCTAAGACACCATTTCATACAGCTTCTGTAGCATGCCTCACCACATAGAAAGAACTATTTTGTGATTTTTACAGTGATCACATATATAATTGCATTTTAAATTTTAATTTTATAAAAACTAAAATAGCTTCCCTCTTATTCATAAAGATCTATTTTTCATTCATAAAAACCTAATTTCATTTATTTTGAATTTAAAAATTTATTTCAAAATAGTATTAACCAACAGAACTAAAAATGTTTTTTTTAAACTAGTATTTTTAAAACCACAGCTACAAAAGCTAACACAGCATCAATGTCAAACAAGCTAAATTCAGCACTACTGCTGCTGCCATAGATTGGTTAGTTGAGCGTATTCGAGCATGAACAGCTAGAAGTCGATGGTTTTGATTAGCAACAATCTATGGTGAAAAGACCACCTGCAAATCATTATCAGCAGTGTATAGTAAAAAAACATAGACAAATCAATAAACAAGCTCCAGTTTTCTAGGGCTACAGAATTAGATTAGTTTATACAGGGAAAGAAAAACACTAGTGTTGACTATGAAATCTCCTACATGGTAGTTAAGAGTATTGAATGCCCATTATTGCACCCAGCACATAAAGCTTCTCTAAACATGATCAGCTTTCCAGGTTAGGGTTTGATATGTCCTCTATCATGCCTTTCCCATCCGTAGCATCAAAGAAGAAGAAATTCTTGACGGGATCCCCTTTGCTTGATATTGCTTTGATTACCTCCTAAAGTATTTAATGCCACACATTAAAACAGGTAATCGAACATTTAAAAAGAACACCAGCCAATAAATAGATTAGAAATTCACCTGTCCAAGAGTTCCTCCAATAATGGCACAAACTGGAGGGAACTCTTTTGCACCCATAACCAATCTTTCGAGGAGGGTATCCGGAACGTGAGATTCATTTACTGACTGAAAAGGATTGCGATAGCAAGATTTAGAAGCTGATTCCTATTTTCAAATCAGTAAACACAATTAACTGATTCCTAAAGGCGTACCTGTGCCTCACATAGTTCCTTTTTCAGCTTTAGAACAGCAGGAAGGTCATCGATACAAATTTCTCCTGGCTTGCGTCCTTCAGCCTCTTCAAACCTTTCAATCACTACAAAAGGAGAATAAAACAGGTCATCTCTTCTACAGATGTAGACAGTTTAAAACAACTGCTCATAAATGTATTTAAAATCCAACTCATCAAGTACGAAGGAAACAGAACTTCAGTTTTTTCATCACAATATGGACGAAACGCTCATTAGATTTCCCAATTCCAGAAAAGAGAAATCAGTAATCATGCACTTTAGAACGAAGATGCATGAATTAGGTGGTAATTAAGAATCAACTCAGCCTTGTAACACAAGCACAGAAAGGTCCATCACATATTCCTCAATCTTATATCAGGCAATGTGTGCATGTGGAGTTGTGAACAGTTTAACAGTACACTACATTCACCACGAGTTTGGACCACCTTTTTTATTTTCAATCTTTTCCTTCTAAACAAAAAGAACTGAATATTTAACCAGACCTCTCATAGCGAAATAAAGCTTTGAGACTTTCCGGGGAAGTGATCTCCAAGGCACTGAAATAGCTTCCTGCAATGAATGGATCAATAGCACAATTTGTCAGTAAAATGGGCACCCACGTACATATATAATTTTATTGTTTCTGTCAATCAAAATCAGCTGAGACTTTGATTTCAAACTTATGCTAATTAAACATAAGTTAGGTAGCCATCCTAAATGAATGCTGCAAAGCTATTTCCTTAGTTACATCATATATTAGTCCAAGCAGATTCCTATAGTTCGTCACTTGGTTCATTCCCTGAAGGTGTTGCCTAACCAGCATACATTTGCAGATATAGTGGATCAGTTTGCTACTACTCTTGCCAATTCTCAGGTAAGACTACAGACCAGCCTATATGGCCCACTTAATTTAATACATGCCATCCCTTAAGAAAAACAATAATGTTAAAAAAAGTTCATGTTTGCCAGGAAGTTAAAATTTTTACCACATTTCTAGAGTTCTTGATCGAATGTACATTAATGCACTTGTCAGGCATTATGAAGGAACGAGGTTGGATCAGACCACACATTTGGCTATATTTACAAGGCTATTGAAATGAACTCAAATTAATGGGGGAAGAACTTCGTGAACTTAGCAATACCTGAAAACTTGGATATTGCAGTTCACATTCAGTAGCTCCATCTGTCTTTTTCTGTCAATAACAAGAAACAGAAAAAAACCCAGTGCCTCCGATCAACAAAAGCATGGTATTTGAGGATGCTTAAAAAGATCAACAATTTGGCATCTCATGTGAGTTGCAACTACATACTATAAATGTCAAAAAGGTTAGTGCTCAATTCTCCATCCACTTTTTATCACCAAGGCTTTCGTGATCAAGGTAGATGGAAATGTCAATATGCACTCTAATCGACATAGTGCAATTATAGTATAATTACATGTTAAGTGGTATCATCATCCTTATAACAGCACATCAAACATACAAAGAGAGCATGACATCAACAGATGAAATCATGCATTAGGATGAGCTAAAACAAGAAATAAACAATCCACCACTCAGAACAAAACTGATTCAAGCTTTGGTAGTGTAATTTTTTAACTTTCCATCCAGGACAATGTTTTTAGTAGAAAAAAGAAAAATTTTGGACCCAATATTTTGAGTCATAACAGGAATCCATGAAAGAAGAAAGCCTGTGAAAATGTAAGTAGAAAAGATGTTACCTTTGCATAATTGTACTTCTGCAAATCAACAAAGATCTCACCACAACAATCTCTACAGTCAACTGCATAAAAAGATACACGCTTTGATAACTTCCGGCACTTTTCATTGATTAATTTCTGCATTAAGAGTGTAAAATAAATACTGCATTAAATTACAGAGAAGAAAAAAATCCTACCAGAAAGCAGAATTATCTACACAAATTAATCAACAACAAACAATTGTCCAGTACTTTGGTGGCTAGCGAGCAGCAACTGATAACTACAACATCAAACTTATCAAAGAATTCCGCACCCAAGCTTGCCAAATCACCTGCAATTTCAATATTCCATTGGATAATTTCAAATTAGCTGCACATATACAAAATTCTTGTGATTAATAAAATTAGCAAACACAACCAATTCCAATCACTAAATTAATAGATTCAGTACCAAAATTAAACATTATCAGTCATAAGAAAAAAAAATATATATGGGATAGACAAACAATACCTTTTTCAACCGAAACACGAACCATGGGGTTAAATTCTCTCAAGGAATCACAGCAAAGCTCAGCAAGGGTTTTCCCACTGCAAACACTTTCATCAGGGGGTATCAAAAAATTAGCAGACAACGCTTCTTCAGACACGGCCCTGTCATCCACTAGTGTCAGACTTCCAACTCCAGCCAAAACAATGTTCTTGCAAAACTAACCACATAAAAAAACAAAGTCCCACCTTATCAACATAAAAAAGGACACATTTTTGGTGAGTTTTAAGGTTGTAGTAGCAAATACCTCAGCAATAGTGCCCTTCATTCCATAAACCAATATGTGAGATTTGCTTAGTCTAAAAAAAAATTAAAAAACACACAAAAAAAGGTTACTTAAAAGAGCGAGTTCTAAATCAAATTAAGAACTGAAACTTAAAGGGTTTTTACCTTCGTTGAGCATCAGCACCCCAAACCCTAATTTGGCGATCATACAAAGCAGTTTCTTGCTCTGTCAACTCCTCTCCGTTCATGTTCAAGTTTAGCCTAATTAACCAAACAAAATTCTCCTTTGGACTAAACCCTTAAAAGGGTTTTATCTTGATATGAAAATAGAAATGATTCTTGACCCAAAAAATGACTGAAGAAAAAAAGAACAGAAAAGAGACACGACAAGGTTAAACTTTAAAGTAGTGTTTTTGGAAGTTTTCACTTTTCAGAGGTTTAGCAGTTGGAGAGGATCAAGGAAGGAGTTGTTTGGGTCCAATCCAGTTGTTGATCCATATTTGGTGGTTTTGGGCTGTGGATATTTACACTGGCCACGTTTAGTAGCCTATGCACCCTTCGTTTCTTTTTTATCTTCGTAAGGTTGTGTGTAGATTGGTTAAAAGGGTTGATATTTAACCCCTTTTCACGCTGTTTGTGAGCTTTTTGTTTTTTCGAGGAGAACGAGTTTACGGGGGGTTAGCTGTTAATATATAAGTAACTTGTTGATATTATAATAATTTTTGTGATTGTAATTTAAAAAAATAAGTTTTTAAAAAATATTTTTAATTATAATTTTATAAATTATATTTAAAAAAATATTTATTTGATTAAAAGTGTCATGAGATGAATTTTTTAAATGTAAAATAAATAAAAAAACATATCACTGTTAATGAAAACATATTATTTTAATGTCTATATAATTAAGATTTAAAATACAATTATATATAAACATAATGTAAAAAACATAAGTTATTTGGTTAATTAAATAATTGTTTTATATTGTTGGGTAAAAAACTAAAAGTTACTCTAATATCAAACAGTCTTTTAGCTTTATTAAGGAGATATATTTGTGTTATAATTTTTCATTATATTTATTTCAAATTAGTTGAAAAATTATTAGTTCCTATCATTATAAATAATTTTTACATAATAACCAAACATCCTTAATATTTTACTTCTTAATCATTTTCTTAACACTTAACTTCTTAGTATTTAGCCTTTAATTTTTAACTCTAAACCAATTATGGAATCTAAAAAGAGCATTTAAAGAGGTAAAAATAGAAAAATAGAAATGGAATCATAAGAACACGTGATTATAGAAATTTTGGAAAGCATGGAGT
>Ga0325414_1003075_pt1 | contig 17242 bp, 6 predicted proteins | sample PopdelMetagenome_8_FD_206183 | JGI IMG/M metagenome (GOLD analysis project Ga0325414, IMG submission 206183) | Populus deltoides microbial communities from Bellville, Georgia, United States - Leaf-PdKOR-R3 | ecosystem: Host-associated > Plants > Phyllosphere > Phylloplane/Leaf | place: USA... | reverse complement strand
TGTAGTGGTAAAAGGAGTCTCGAACTGTGTTTGATAATGATGATGCAGAAGGAAGTGCAACTGGATTAAGAACACACCAAATTAGTGCCTTTTGCATTTCCAACCATACCAGACCACCATGATGAACAGATTCACTTAATAACATGTTTTAACACAGATTAAAACCTGAAAGCATGAATTGCTATTTCACTGGTAACAGAGACGAAACAAGACAACAAGTCAACTTCGTCCAGAACTTGAAATAAAAACGGACATATTTAATGCTGTCAGCTAATCATGGTTATTGCTCAAGCTCCAGCATTTTATTACAATAGTAACCCTCAAGGGTTTAACTTACAAACCATTTCCCCAGACAGCGTATAAGATTCTTCCTAAGCGTAAACTCACAAATCTTTCTCCACATTGGGCTATTTCCCAGCAACCCGTGCAATGTCATAACATCACCCACATTTCATACCAGTTTCATGACATCAATTTGCTCTACAAGAATGTAAGAAATAACATCTATTATTTCGTCGATCATTCCTCAGTAAACAAGGTGTCCAAAGGGCTAGAAGTTGACTCTGCATTTCTGGTCTCATCAAAGAATCCATTAGATGCATTTTCCCTCCTAGATTTCCTTTCCTGGATTATAGATTCTTCTGTTTCTGTGCAATATTTCCCCTGTTTCACAGGTCTCTCGGCTACAATAAACTTATGTCCATCTCGGCTTCTTTCAGAAAAGCCTGCCCAAACTGAAGACAACCACGAGTGAGAACTACGACAATTGTATACAAAAGTTTGAATCTTAGTTGTTTTTTGTTTTTTGGTTTGTGAAGGGCTATTCTCTATACTAATTTAGTTCTTGGTGCTATTAGGTTGTCAATACCATTCATTACATGATAATGGTGACATATGCAGCTGAAAGAAAAAAACACAAAGGCATGTGGAATGAAGACGCAAAAGATATTCGTCCATTATGTAATTTGTATTTAAGAAAAAGTTAAATGCGAAAAAGAAATGACAGAATAGAATGTACAGGAAAAAGAGACTTCTCAAATTCTATAATTTGGAATGGATGGGTTCAATATATGACATGAAACTTTTGACACAAATTACAATTACAGTATTCTAACATCTGAGCAATTTTTACTTGTTAAAGGAGACTAAAATCTTGCAAGAAATAAAAAGGGAAAGAAATGTTGTGCATTGATTTCTTCCAAGAGAGCCTGAAAACATTCAAAAAGAAAAATAAAGTACGAAGAGAGTAGAAAATGTCATAAATTTACACTACACAAAAAACCAGAGTCATCAAGCAGGCCTAAAACCTAAAAAACAATCCAAGTGCAAGCATCAATGTCATGCATACCTCCAAAATGATGCAGAACAATAGAAGCTGCAACAGTAACATTTAATGAAGCCGTACCACACCCATACTGTGGAATATAAACAAAAAAATCGCATATCTCACATTCCTTTGTCGAAAGCCCAGTTCCCTGCAACCAAGCCTTATTCAGAAATCCAGAACCACACCATCCATTTCCATAAAAAGCAAGCAACTTTTCCATAGAAACACAGAACAAAAAAAGACCCACAATCATGAATTCAATGATTACCTCGTTACCAAGTAGGAAAGCAGTACTTCTCTTAAAAGGGTGTTCATTAACAGGCAAAGCAGAATCCGTAATCTCCACGCCGCAAATATCACAATCTTTCTCCTAATTAAACAACATAAAACCCTAAACATCAGATATTCGTGATAAAAATCTGGAAAAAGAAACAAGATTTGGAAGAGAGAGAAACTTTGAGGAAGTTGCGGGCATCAGAGAGAGAGTGGAAGTGGCGAAAAGGGAGGTGTGAAGTGGAGCCATGGCTGCCAAAAGAATTGAAGTCTCTGCGGCCAACAAGTATAAGCTCTTTGACGCCAAATGCAGTAGCACTTCTTGCTAGTGTACCCACGTTGTGTCTCTTTGCTATGTTGTGTACCACTACATAGCTTTCTCTTACCATTTCTCCTCCTCTTCTCTGCTTCTCAGTTTCGTGAAGGTTTTTAGGGTTTTGCAATTTTTGCCGGTGCTTGAAACGACAACGTTTGCAACATTACCATTTCATTTCTTTTACCGAGTGATATTCATTTATAAAGTTAATACTATAGCTCGTTAATCTTGAGTTAGTTTGTATTTATTTTAATTAATTTTATAAATTTTAAAATTAATAATTATATAAATTTTTAATGGTTTTAAGAAGATTGAACTTAGACTTGAATTTTTTTTATTCAATATTCTCATATTTTTTTAAAAGATAAAAGTAATCTCATTCAGAGTATTTGATTTAAATATTAATTAAATATTAACTTTACATAAATTAATTAAAAAATAAGATTAAATAATTTAATAAATTAACTCATAAATGGAATGATTTTAATGTTAATTTTTTTCTAATTAAAATTGAAGATCAACATGATTAGGTTTGAGTGGGACCCAATCAAATTAATCATAAGTTTTTTTAAAAAATTTTTATCTAAAATAATATCAAATTAAAAACAAATCTTCAAATCTATATTCTAAGTATAGTATAAAGAAAAATATGTATAAAAATGAACCAGACATTATCTTTATTTTATAATGTTTGGATAAATTTATATTTATTTCATCAAACCAAATATAAATCAATCTCGTTCTCGTCATTTCATCTCATTAATTTATGATACTGACTTTTCTCTTCCATCTTGCACTCCGATTAAACTCAACATGTTAGGTGAGAGATAATTGAGGCTGTGTTTTACTTTAATTGAAATTTTATATTTATTTATTTAATTAATATATATATATATATATATCATAATTTTATATAAATCTATCTTTTCAAACAATAAATGCAACTGTAAGAATTATTACAACAACAGTAATGAAGTGATGGACTGCACTAGTGATGATGAACAGAAGAAGCGCAAGCGCAACCAAAAGGTAGCCGTAAAGCAGGCCCATTACTGTCCCGTTGGATTGCCTCTCTGTCTCAGGCCATCGGAGCACCTCCACTGGCAGCAACTCTTTGCCTCAAAACTCAATTTCCTTCACTCGAGCTGAAATAGCGACTCTATTACTCGTCCAACATTGAGTATTTCAACATTCGCCAATGGATAATTCATATCTTCCAGACTGCCAACTGACAGAAAAGCTGTCAGCAGACGCAACACCAAGGACATGTAGAAGTCATTTTTCACCTTTATGAAGGAAGAACAAAGTTCACCATTCCCATCAACTTCTTTGGTTTTTCAAGTTAAACATCCCTGGGAAGGTGAAACAATTTCACCCCAACTGTTGCAGGACTTCCATCCACATAGAGGACAAAGCAATTTAGCCTTTTAGCATTTCATTTCAAGCTTTTCTGAGGTGATTTAAACAAGGTAATATTTAGATTTTGATATGAATTTTTTTATTATCTAATTTTAATGCTATCGTGTATAAATTTTAGCTTATTTGTTGGATTGAGTTGATATTTTTACAGGAGTTATTATATATATTATTTTATATTGGGTTAAAATTTTAAGTTAATCAAAATTTAAAAACAAATTATTTTATATGATCAAAATTATTAAACGAATCTTATTAACTATGTTTGTACAAACCTTTATCTACTGTTTGAACTATATCTAGAGTTACAGAAGGAATTCTGTTAAGATTATAATTGAGTTGGAAAATAGACATTTATACATTTCTGGTGACATATGACAAGCCTGCTAATTCATACGGATAAAGAAGAACGACGCATTTGAAATCAGAACTGAAATTGTTAGGAATGTGTAAAAATTAGAAAAATATTGTTTCCTTGTATATTATGGATTCCAGTCAATACAATGATTCCTAAATGATCTTGGAAGCATGTATAGCAGCTATTGATTTACATATTCTACAAGTATTCCATGTCAAATAAAAAGATATTTATGATAGTAATTATTATCCATAGTTTGCAAGATTTTCGTATTCATTATAGATTGTATGTGGTGGCAAAGAGGTTTGGTATTCTTTCGTAGTTCTTTTTCTTATTTTGTAGGATTTCCTTATTCAAAAGAAAGATTATGAGAGGCTATTTAAAAAAAATATTTATGTCACTTTCCTATCTATGTTTTAGAGTACACTTTCAACTAAACAAGGAAAGAAACTTTAACATTCAAGATAGTATTTTTCAAGCATGGAAAGAGGCTTAATGAACAACACAAAGGGATACTCTTTTATCTACAAGTTTCATATTCGGCTACAAGGGATCCAATGCAAGGAGATACGGTTTTGGTGTTGTTTTGACAACTTGTATAATCTGAATATTTCTTAAGGTTTATTTATTGTTTTAATTAATATTTGAGATAATTATATTTCAGTTTTAAAGTTTTTATTTCTGCTGGGTTTGTTTTGATCCAAAATCAATATTTAAACTTGTTTTAGACATTAGACTTATGCTTAGCTAAGTTTTTAATTAAGACCTATTAGTTTGCAATCCAATTAAAGACCAATAGAGTTATTATCTTAGGACTATATTATGTTTTGTTTTATTACAAGTTTAGGCAAGAACAAGTTAACTTCGAGTTAAAGTTCAATCAAACTTGAATATTCAACTTTCTTGAGAAAGTTATCATGTTTATTGTGGGTTTTCTTACCATGTAATTACAAGCTTCGCTTCATTTTCTTTTATGTTGTAAGAGATTTAAGGGGAAGATCGCAAAATATGGGAAAAGCAATACTGAAGCATAAACATTGCACTGTAAGCCAATTTGAATGTCTTAAACTCTTTCAATAGGTGTGACTCCGACGCATTATTCAACTCAAATGAGTCCCGCAATTGTTGCTCAAAACACTCAGCTCAACTCCATAACAAATTAAGAGCGAGCATATCGCACAGGAATACGCTGCTGTATGGGACCTCTACACGAGGGGCAGTCCTTCATCCCTTGTTTCTCATGGAGCTCATTGCATGTTGTGCAAACCACCTGATGAGCACATGGGAGAAATACTACAGCCATCTCTTCCGAGAGGCACATCACACATTCCCTTTCTCGTTTCACACCTCCTGTCTCAGAGTAGTCATGGAAATCGTTGGCCACTTCTGAGATCCATGGAGTCCTTGACTCCTTTTGAGCCGGACTACTTTTTATATCTGCAAGTCTGCTAGCATAGCTTCCATCAATACCCCTACGAAGTGCTGCAATTTTTGAAGAATCAGTCTTCAGTCTCAATTGGGAGATTTCTTTTTCAAGCTTCTGAATATCATCCTTGTACTTCTGTAAATTGGTTTCTGCTTTCAATTTGATCATGCCCTCCTTGGATTTAGCTGAAGCCTCGATATTTTCTATTTCTTTTCTTAATGAACTGGCCTGCATAAGCAGTTCTTCCTTTGCCTTCTCTTCCTGTCGCCATCTAGCCTGTGATATTTTTCACTTTCAATGAGAAAGGGCCTAGTAATAAAGCATGCACGAATAGAATGTGATGTGTCGAACCAATTTGCCAAGCACACTATATACTTTCCAAAAAATTACATATTAAAACTCCACAATCGAATACAGATGTTTAACATTACACCATCAAGCTTCTGGGAATTATGCTTCAGGGGTAAGATGGTCAGGCAAAGACAAACAAAAATGCTCCCTAAAACACAGACAAACAAAGGATAACGAAATGACAAATAAATAAGACCTCAGTTTAAAGAAAGGGTTTGCAAACCAATTTGAAGGAAAGAACATCTAGAGGAGAATCCAGCAGGACAGTGCTGCCAGAAATAGAAGGATGAGAGACCAAGAAATACAGTTGGAAAGAATCTGCAAACAAAATTTTGATCACTATACACAGTAACCCTGACATTTTTTGGTTAACAAAAATCAACAGGAAGTCTACAAAGGATCAATATATGAAGTCCATCATATATTTACAGCTCTAGTGCCAAAGCATGCAGATGCCAGCAGAGAAGTGTCGTTCATTCTGTTAGCAGCAGTAGCATATATTCTAGCCTAAATCATTACCTCTACATGTGCGCTTACCACATCAACTAGCCTTCTAATAGAAGTAGCCTGATAGTGTATGTCGTACAAATGTCAAGGAACACAACTGCATGTAACACATCACGCATGCCCATGAAAATGCAGTAAAGATTCTCAGACCAGGTATCAACCTAATTGAGCATTGTTCACCATTCCATCCATAATTCTTTTTTCTGAGCAGTGAAACAACCTATATCTCAACCAGCTAAGCTATGAACCACATGGTAAGTTGCAATGTTTTGAAATGGTCAATAAGTTGGCAATGAGAAACCTGTCACTGGCTGCACCACTCAATGATTGATCAAACCCCCCCATACTACGTAAAATTCAAATGATTAGCAATTGTTACAATATATCCAGCGTGTAGCCTCTGAAAAAAGATGGAGGAAAAGGAAATTGGAGCCAAATTCTCAGAAGCATACCTCATGCTGTTCCTGTATTTGTCTAGCCTGCTCAAGATCCTGTAGTAGCTCTAAAACCTTGTGTCTTTCAGTTGCAAACTCTTCCTGGAGCAGAGCTTTTTGCTTTTCCCATGACTGAAACTTCATTAGTGTTTTCTTCTCCCTCTTTGATACTTCCTGACAGCTTGCAGCTGACTCAACTGCACGTAACTTAGCAGCCTCCATTTCTTGCCTCAAAGCAGCATTCTCCACCTCAAGCCTCTGGACAGCAGAATTGGCCATCTCCACCTGCCCGCTTGCCTTGCACAAAGCATTTTCCATTTCAGTAAGCTTCTTCATGGTGCTTTCCTCCAGAGTTTGCTTCTCTTTCTTAAGCCTTTCAACCTCTTCCTTCTCTTGTCTTAGTGACTTAAGTTCAGCCTTGTCCTTACCCAGCCTTCGAGCAGCCTGCATAACCTTTTGATTTGCCCATTCTGTCCATTCTTGGAGCTGATTTTGTAGTTCCTGTGCCCTTGGAATAAGCTTCATAATCATCTCATCCTTCTTGTCACGGGGGACCCACTGTGTTAGAGACTTGTCATACAATATCCCAGCATAACTAGACATAGGTGCCTCAGCACTGCAGCTAGTAGGCACTAAAGTTGAGTTGCTTTTTGCAGGCAGTGAAAGAGAGAGCTCGGTATCAGCTGCTGATGATGCAGGTGGGGTGGTGACTGTAGGTAGAACTGGAAGGACACTTACTGGGGGTAATGCAGATGAGATATCAGTCTTAGGGATCGAAGAGCTTGTACTAGAAGATACTGAATTAAATGTTACATGGGAAGAGGGATTGCTAGGAAGATTCAGGTTCCTGTTATCTTGAGGCACATCAACTCCCATTGCCTTGCTTAATCTTAATGAAGCATTCTTTATGTTAACAGAAGTAGAGTCTGAAACAGATTTCAATTTTTTATCCAAGATCAAACCACCCAAGCCGCTTAGTTTCCCTGCTCTCGAAGCTTTAGACCCATATGTCCGATAACTCTTCTCCAAATGAACTGACTTCTGTCGAAGTATGTATTCTCTCTTATTAACACCAGAATGGACCTTCCTACTGACGATAAACTTTTCTTCCAGTATAGTAGATTGAGATGATCCTGCAATGTTGGAGGATTTATCATCGACTGTAGAATTCGATCCCTTATCTGATACCAGTCCATTGACAACAGCAGAGTTCTTAGGTTTTGTATTTTTGGGAACTCCTGTCACATTGGTGCTTGTCTCTGATTGAGAACAAGGATTTGGAAGGTTTAGTTCAGAACATCTAGCTTCTGGTTTCAACTGGGGTTGAGTAGAAACAGATGCGGTCCCATTTGAAGCACCATCAGTAGCAAAGCTGCTCAAGGGATCACCATCCATTGCACAAGCATGAGAAACATTCATGTCACAAATCAACAAGCACCACATTGCATCTCCAGTGCTGAAGAAAGGCCTGACTTCCCGAAGTACACAAACCAATTCTGCCAATACATACCTCCCCAGCTGTTGTAAATCCTCAAAACAGTGGTCTCTTGAAGGTTCAATATCATGACCATTCCTAAGAAGTGCTAAAGTATTATCCACTATATTTGACACGGTGTATTTACACCCATAACAGAGACCAGACCTCAAAATAGCCTTCGTAGCCTCTTCCTCAGTATAACCACAAGCAACAATTTTCTTAATTGCACCCTTAAATATTGCATCCAAATTGCTCAAAACAAGTTCTTCAAGCTGAGATTCTGTAAGATCACTCCAATCAGCATCATGGGATTCCTCTGACTCTACTTCCCCTCTAGGCTGGCTTGGCCCAACCTCAGATGAACCTAAGGCACTAGACAATCCAAGGTCAAGTTTTAACCCATCAGAATGGTATTGGTTTACACCACACAAGTCACAGGCACTGGACTGCCCATGACCTGGGGCGGCTTCAAATTTCTCAGCAGAGAATTCATAACCTGGACACTCATTCTGAGCTGAAGACATAATCTTACTCGGGTCACCCAAAGGTGGATCCGCACGGAACTTCCTCTTATTCCTGCTTCCCTTTTCTTGGATAGACGCCATTGGCAAAACTTGAATGGGACAACTACTACTACTTGCTTTAGCAACCATTGACGCCATTTTAATCTGTAAATAAACAAAACCAATATCTTTATATCACTCAAACCTTACCGATCATCTATCCGTCAACCGGCGATGCACCCCCCCATTTAATGTATCAAAATCAACAGAAAGAACATTCAAATAATCATAAAAAAAGCAGCTAAATCAAGAATCAATACAAACCAAGCAATCAAAAAATCATTTCTTCACCATTTTATCTCACTAACAAACAATAACCCAAATCAAGAATCGCAAAATCAATCAATAAAAAAGAATTCCCAGATACATAAACGAAGAAGAAGAAGAAGAAGAAATAATCAATAACCAATGAATTAAAAATAATCCTAGTTGACAAAAACATGATATCTCAACACCAACCATATAAATTTGAGCAGGAAATGGAACAAAACAGCTTAAAATAAAGGAGATTTATCGATTGAGGCAAACACAAATGATATAAATAGATAGATAGATAAAACATCTATAAAAGAAATAAAGATTTGAGACAAGAATGGAATGATCGAGGCGTACCAGAACTGTGAGCTAACATAAAAATCAAAAGGGTATTAAAAATTGGAGACCAATCTCAAAACACCACAGAAATGGCAGAAATATATGTAGTTATTTCTCCTCTCTCTTTTTTAGTTTTTCATAATTGTATTTGTTGCAAATTATGTAGTCCTAGAGTTTTTTTTTTTTTTTTTTCTCAATAATTAATTTTAACCATACCAACTAACCATGGTTAGCTGTATATAATTAGAGTGTTTTTAATTTAGTTTTTAATAAGCATTATTAAACTCGACTTGATATAAAGATTTAACTCAAATTAGATTAAAAAATTAGATGAAAAATAACACTTTTAAATTTAAAAGAAATAATAATTTAATCAAAATCTAATTAGATTTAAAAAAAAAACTAAAACAATTTTATTTTATTTTTTATTTTTTAAATTAAAATAATATTATCATGATTAATTCAGGTTATTTAATTAGTGTGACTTGAATCATAATGTTTTTTAATAAATTTGATTTTGATATATATAAACTAATACTATAATCTTTTGATAAATAATAAGATAAAAAATAATAAAATTACCCTATTTGATTCAAGTTTAAGTTTAATTATTAAACTTTTAAAAAGATAATATAATATAATATATGTTCCATTGATACAATTTTTTTTTTATTTAAATGCAACATAAATATGATAAGATTATTCTAAATATGTGTTGGTGAAGACAACATAAATTAAGTAGATATTATAAATATACAATATTTCTTTTAGAGTGTGGTTGGCCTAACTTTAAATCTATATTTATTAAAAAAAATAATTACATGTGATTAGGTTAAAATTTACTCAATCTCTTAATTTAACAAGGGCACCTACTCATTCTTAAAAAAAAAAAAAAATCCAAACATGGCACCTACTCACAAATTGTTGTCTTTTTATCTCTTTTTTATTTTATTTTATTTATTATCATTCCAAATATTCATGCAAGGAAAAGGAAACGGAAATGTCCTATCAAAATGAAAATGTATTTTTAACTCTCGAGAAAAATTAAAAAAAAAAACAGGAGATTGAATGCATTTCTTTCTTCTCTCTAATTGCTGGTAGCAATTCCATCCACGCTTCAAGTTTGTTGATAACTTATTGGAGTCACACAAAGAAACACCATCTCCTTTTATTTGATTGTGATGCATGTTAAATCATAGTCATTTAGCACGATTTTGACGATATGGTTAAAGAGGATTGATCCAAAAAAAAATTCAGGATTTGTTTATTTTTTAAAATTAATGTGGATAGCTGGATAGCTGACCAGGTAATTGTATCCATTTTGATTAATCCTATAAGTTCTGAAGTTAACGACTATATAAATTTTTACTCGTGATCATCAGAGAACAAACACAAGGCGTGACCAATTAAATTACCCTTCAGGGTTAATGATTTATTATCTTATTTAGGCTAGATTTGGAGTTGAAGCAAATAAAATATTAGTTGGGTTGGGTTTTAGAAACTCGATTAATTTGATAAATATTAACGGGTCAATATATAAAAAAATAAAATAAACAAAACATAATCAATTTATTTTAAATGATTGTTTTAGTTTATGGATTAATCTAATAATGCAGGATCCTTTTTAGGATAGATTTTAAATTGAATCAGATAACTAGCACCGAATATTTAGTTGCATAATTTTTTTTTCATTATGCTTGCTAGTATGTATTTGATAAAATTTTCGGTGTATATTTGATAATGTGGTGCACGATACTTTTTAAGAATGATTTCTAATAAAAAAAACATTAAAATGATATTTTTATTTTTTGAAATTATCATATCAAAAATATAAAAAAAAACCTAAAAATACATCAATTTAATGTTAAACAAACATTTAATTTGGAATTTAGTTTTCAAACTATGATTTGCATCTAAAATCATGGTTTAAAAAAAAAATCAAATGATACCCTTTCCAAAATCAAGTTCATAAAACTATAGTTCTAAATGGATAATGAAATAATCATAAACTTATTCTTCTTTATTTATTTGACAAATTTAACCATGACAATCAAAAGGTAAAGAGTGTCTCTAATTCATATAGTCGGAGAAACCGAAAAAGCACTTATTAATCTTTAATGTTGGTTACCTTAGAGTATTTTTTACCAAATGCAAACATAATTTTAATAAAACTTGATGTAATGATTTAGTGAAAGTAATGAGATAATCATAATTATTAAATCTAGTCCGACCTAGCATGTTGATATAGAAAATAAAGATTTATAATCTAATTGAATTTGAATTTATAATTAAATTAAATTAAATATTGATTTAGCAAAACTCATTCAATCCAATTAAATTTTTGATGACCTAGTTAATTAAGATAAACCAAATCTACTTTGCCTATAAAAAATAAAATACTATCATTTTAATAAAAATAATTGATATAGCTACCCAAGTCTTTTATTTAGTTGGAGTGCATCCAAGAAATTATATTATTTTTAATTTAAAAATGAGAAAACAACATGATACACGTGAAATCTTCCTTCCACTTTTCAGAACAACATGATAAACATTCCAACTATTTTTCCTTTTCCTTTTAGTTTTTTGCAATCTTTTTAGTTGAATTTGATAGTCGGAAGCATCGGGAAGCAAGTGAAAAATACATGGGAGTGTGAATTGGAAAATGAGACTGACTGATGAGACTTTGACGCCGCGCCCGGCGTAGCCCCTCCTTACTTGATGGGGTTGAGCCCCCACCTTTCATATGGTAGTAGGTGGGAGTCTAATTTCAACATTTTTAATGGACTCTTAACCATGTTTTTAAAACCTACTCCGGTTTAACATATTAATCTAGAATTGGATTGACCTAAGATTAAAATCGAGTTAAATCTAAAAAAAAATAAGGAAAACAAAAATTCTATTGCAACCTATTAATTATTTATTTTTTAACTAAAAAAATATCATTTTAATTTATAAAAAAAATTAGGATTGACCCGGGTGACCTGGTCCAAACTCATGACCCGAGCTTTGGACCGGGTCGACCACTAGGCCAAGTTTAAAAACTCTACTTTTAAGCATAGCTGTGAAATTTAAATTTGCTCGGCTGATCGACTAGAAATTTAGTTGATCTAAGATATTAATTAATCAAAGTTAAAAAATAAAAGAAATTTTTTTTAATCTAATTAAAAATTGACTTGATGATATGATTAATTCAGGTTAAATCTAGTCAAAACCTAGCTTTTAACTCATTGATATTTTTTTTTTAAATTGACTAGAAGATATCGTTTTGGTTTTTATTTTTAAAATTTTTGTTCAATCTAGATATATCCTCCTAACCCGTGATCCAAACATTATACTTGTTACATCTCAGGTTGGATTTTACTTCTATACTTTTAGGCCATCGATTTGTTTTTGTTGGAAAAGAAAATTGTAATGCTATTAGTCAATATAACAATCATTATAGATTTAATTCGGGTTAAATCTAGTCAAAACCTAACTTTTAACTCATTGATATTTTTTTTTTAAATTAACTAGAAGATATCGTTTTAGTTTTTATTTTTAAAATTTTTGTTCAATTTAGATATATCCTCCTAACATTATACTTGTTATATCTCGGGTTAGATTTTAGCTTTTAGGCCATGGATTTGTTTTTGTTGGAAAAGAAAATTGTAATGCTACTAGTCAATATAACAATCATTATAGGAATTAAAATGATGTAATTATACTTTGAATTTGATATGGAATTATAAGGGTAACTTATCACCTCCATTAATTGTGTTTGACATAATTTATTCGATTTGTAAATTTAATATTATTTTTTTTTCTTTTACAATACCTATTTCGGACTACAAGTATAATATTATCTATTTTTTTTTAACATTACTTAATTTAAATATTAATTTGATTTATATTAAAATTTAGTCACTTATTATTTTTAAATGGCTCACCCAAACAAATTTCGGCATTGAGGATAACCGACCCCACAATGGCTGAGCTACCAAAACAGGCATCCACGTCTCCATTTCCACCACCTCGTCAGCAACCGCTTCACCAGAGCGATGCAGATGAGGATGATGACAACGTTAAGCAACTCAAACAATGTTCCTCTCTCTACCTATCGCTACAGGTATTATGTCCCACTAAATTAAGAAAAAAGGAAAGGCTCTAAAACCCTAAACCCAGCAAGGGTATTTCTCAGTCACTGATTTGACTAAACTTTTTTTTTTTTGTTTTCCTTTTGCTTATAATTTTCAGGATTGCCTTGTTATTTCCAATAGAAACTGGAAATCTTGCCAAAAGGGTATATGCTAACTTTATTTGTTGTTCGGGGTTGCATCGTTGCTCATGAACAAGTGCTGACACTCGTCCTGCTTGTTAAAATGTTTCACAGAAATTCAAGCTTTGAAGGCATGCAATGATAGGATGAAGAATCACAAGGGGAAGTGAAGATTCGTCACTCAGAAGCTCCAAAACCGTGACTAACTCTCGGCTCAAAATAAACTCTCTCTTGACTTCAGCATTCATAACTCTCCGATTGGCAATTTTTTGTAATCCAATGGATTACTGTAACCATTTGAGCTATTGAAGAATTTTGGAATGCTTCTCGTATTGGGATTCAATCCAAAAGAAATATAGCATTCGCTTCTCTTGGTTCACAGTGGTATCATACAGTACTTTATTGTTTCCAATAAATTGGCAAGTAGGAGATGAGAAAATACTTGTGTTGTACAGCAGAAATAAATGGGCACTGGGAATTACGTGTTAATTATTTGGACTCAATACTTTATCAGCTTGTAGGCTTGCAAAAGAAGAGAAGAAATTGATAGAAGAAAAAACAGTTATGCTAATTAGCAAGTGTGTTTCTAGGATTGACTCTCTGCTGTTTCCTTTTTTATGCCACCAGTTAACATCTTAATTGGCTCTTAAAGTGCTTGTTGCTTCAAGACGATAGATGCAGATGCTCCTTGGCAATCAAAGTAATGCCTGCCCTTTCTTCTCTATTGAAGATGGTCATGGTGGACAATCTTCATGTTCATTTCGGTATGTTTGTCCAATCCTAGCCCCACATACGCAATTGAGAATCATTGTTTTTCTTAAAATCTCTCTCTCTCTCTCTCTCTCTGAGAAATCATTATAATCTGAGGCATTTTGGTGACTGTCAAAAACTGCTCTGAGTCTTTAGAAACCATGATTTCTGAGACGGACATAACCATTTGTAGAATAAAAACCCTTAGCTTGGAAGGGATGCGTAGGCAATTCCATCTCATTGCCCGAATGCCCAGGAAAAAGTAGATTATTTTGATGGAAAAAATGGAGATCCTTTTAAAAAGCCTTGTCTCTTGAAATTTATTCACCAAGTTCCTAATAAAATAGGATGCCACATTACGTACTTTTACACAACAACACCTCAGAAAAAGGGCCAAACAAGGGTGACAATAGATATAAGAAATGGAGGCTTGGGCTGGGATTTGATTTCACATATTTTTTTGTGCTTAGACTGGTTCTGGTGGCAGGCAAAGGGGCTGGGTTTACAGTGGAAAATGAAAGCCTTTATTAATTAACTCCAGAGAGGAGATCACTGAGAAGAAACAAACTTGATAGAGATGCTGTTGACACAATGGCGTTCGTCTGTTGGAGTCTTGTGACCCTCGCCCTTGAATACATGACCCAGATGCCCCCCACAGGCTGCGCATGTGATCTCAGTTCTCCTCCCATCAGGGTCCGGCTGAAACTCAAAAGAAGAAGAAGAAGAAGAAGAAGAAGTTACAGATCGATTTATCGCAGCAGCAAGACCTTCATAGAAAGCAGGCCGAAGAAGAAGAAGAAGAACTTACAGATCGATTTATCGCAGCAGGAAGACCTTCATAGAAAGCAGGCCAGCCACAGCCAGAGTTGAATTTGGTGGTGGATTTGTAAAGAGGTGTCCCACAACCACCACAATTGTAAACTCCTTGCTCAAAAAACTTATCATATTCTCCACTGAATTTCGGCCTGCATGTTTATGTTTATATTTATATATCATCAGATCAAAATCACTTGAAGGTAGTATGATGAGAAGAGAAGGGGGGGAAGAATCCATGACTCACTCTGTTCCCTTGTCACGAAGGATGTGAAACTGCTCGGGGGAGAGAACCGCCCTCCATTCTTCCTCGGTTTTCTGCACCGAACCACCTCCTGCCATCACTGTTTTTTTTTCTTATAATGGAGCTAATGCAGAAAAATATGCTGTTATGACTGTATATATCCTATCCTAGCTTGTATCAAAGTAGTATTTTAAGAAAATAATCAAAAGTAAATATTTTTAATTATTTTTTAATAAAACTTAAAAACAAGAATCAAGAGAATATATATATATAAATTATCAATAATATTTTCTTCCATTATTTCTGGAGCAGCTAGTGGTGGGTGGATGGTCATGGTCATGGAATGTACAAAGACTGAATATAGAACCAAATTCATTCTTATTGTCAAGCCATTCATTGCATCTTTGTACTCGTCATGGGCTTGGGTTTGGACCCCCATACAATTTGCTCTCAGCTACTCTCGTCCTACTGCAACTCCTCCTCACCAATCTGTTGGGAATTGCAGCTGGTAAAATGAAATAGAAGTGCAGGGAAGTTGAACATGTGAAAGGCTTGTTCATTGTCTAATCTGTATATGAGCTTATGCTTAGCAAAGCAAGCCTCACTAACGAATCGAAACACCAGAGATTTCCTCAACTTTCCAAATCTAATTGTTATTTTGAAAATGATCGAAGAAAAAAGCATGTGTATACACTTCAAAACTGCTAACTGAAGTATGTTCTGCAGTCCTGGTTGCATGTTTGCCTCATAAGGGATCGATCATCTTCCACCATTTGCTCTACCAGGAGCTTCCAAACTATCATGTGGAATCTTTTTGTAAGGAAAGGCAATCACTAACATTAGCAATGCAATTCATGCAGAAAAGTTGAATAATTGGCAGCACTAATTCACATCTTCAAATGCTTGATGCATACCAAACACCCCCATATGATTTCTGCAGGCTGAGACGTTTCCTTAAAATGTCAGAGATGTTGGGGATTTTAACCGGTAATGTACTGATAATTGCTCATTTAAAGCTAAGCACACTGACACAATATTTAATGTGGTTCGGCAAATCGCCTAGATCCATCGAAGAAGCCATTTGATTATATAGGGAGAGAACAAGATTTATAACAATAGAGAAGGAGGAATCTTCCACTCTTTAGCAACTCTCAACCTCACTCTATTTCTCTTTTCTCAGTGCTGCAATGGCAGCTACTGCTGGCTGCTCTTTGTAGCCCACTCTCTCCTATATTTCTCACATCTTTGGCTGCACTCTCTCTCTCTCTCTCTCATTTTGCTCTCAAATAATGCCTCTATTTATAGGCGATTCATGACAGACAAGAGGCCATAAAATTATGGCACAAATGGTGGGAGCACATGGGTTGCACCATTTTGTTAATGGTTGGTGTAACTACCATTATAGCCTTTTGATAATGGCAACCCTCTTTCTTAGGGTAGGCTGCAAATGCTCTATGATTGCTGCACATTAATGGCAACAATCCTAACAATCACCCCCTTTGCCATTCATGTGGGCAATTGTCCTCTTGCTTCTTCAGCATATGCTTGCATCCTGCAGCTCTTCCAAGCTTACCATTCTAAGAGCGTCTGTGGCCAAGTTTACAGGTACTCGCCAAACCTTTCAATCACCAGAGTCACCAAAGCACCCCTTTGCTCACTCCAAAGGATCACTTCAACCAGATGGTCTCCCACATCACATCTGAAGAGTGTTAACGCTTGTCTTTGGGACATAACATTCCCCTTCGAGCGTATCAACCATGCTCGGTTTGGAATGATTTTTCAAGCCTCACACCAAGACTTACAACACCCCCTCAAATGAAAATTTCTATTTCCAAATGCGACAATCATTATCTGAGTATTTCAATATGATCATGAGCTCACCACTCTTTCAAGAGTCTACTCATCCTGGAGTTGCGTCTACCCTTTGTTCCACTCTAGAAACCACGCCTTACTTCTTCGTGAGTCTCTCACTCGTAATCCCAAGAGTCTAGGTAGCTCTTCACCTTTAACAATGGGGGTAGCCAGGGTCGAAGCCTTTTACAAGGCTAAGGAGGGCTGTAGCCCAGGTAAAAAAAACTTAATAACCCACTTTCCCTTTTAATTTTTACACAGCCAACCTATGTCCCACTTTCCCT
>Ga0325414_1003074_pt1 | contig 17243 bp, 10 predicted proteins | sample PopdelMetagenome_8_FD_206183 | JGI IMG/M metagenome (GOLD analysis project Ga0325414, IMG submission 206183) | Populus deltoides microbial communities from Bellville, Georgia, United States - Leaf-PdKOR-R3 | ecosystem: Host-associated > Plants > Phyllosphere > Phylloplane/Leaf | place: USA... | reverse complement strand
TTAAGCATAGATTAGAGACTTGATCAAGAGCAGAATCAAAGAAAAAAAATTAAAGGATCAGGCATCATTAATTCCTCATGAACTGTACTTAATTAGTTTAAAGCCACTGGCCTTAATTATATATATAGTAGCTTCTTGTCACAATCAAGGACGACCCACTTCCACTATGAAAAGATCATATCTTGGGATCTAGTTCAGAAAATCAATTTTTATTAATATCGATCATTGTCGCCGTGTAGTTGCAGCAATCCCTTCTATGAAGATGATTACTTGAAAACATCAACACTACCAGAATATTATATATCACATTTTATCTATGTTTAAACAATGATTCAATCAAAACTCATTTTATTGATGGAATCATTAATAAAAAAATCATCCAAAAAAAAAATATATAATGTTGATAATTTATATTTTATTGGTCAGTCTAATAGTAATATAATTATTAATAGATTTACAATGAAAAAAAAAATTATAGGCATTACTTTCATAAATAAATCCATAAGTAATTATATATGTTACCGACTTAAATGTAATTGTCAGAGAATTATATTTAATAGTGGTATGTTCTATAAATTTTTTCTCTAACTCTTTGAAATTTTCTGAGGGACTTAGTTCATCGGTAATTTTATATGTAATTTTCAGTGGCAAGTTCTTGTAATTTTCTTTCAACTCTCTGAAACTTTTTGAGGGACATAGTTCATTGGTAATTCTATTCATATTTTATATTATGTCGGTAATTCTGTCAATATTTTATTTAATAATTAAAAAAATATTAAAATTTAAAATACAAAAAAATTAAAATAAAATAAAAAACCAAATCTTTATTATTAATTTAAAAAATATTATTGACTACAATTTATCTAGTGAACAAAAGCTGAAGGAGGAGATGGGAACAGATCTTTGCTGGAATCAGGAGGGCGATGAGGTTCACCACATATACCAGTGAGTGTTCGCCAATAGCTGCTCGAGGATATTCACTTTATCCCTTAGGCCAGCTATCTCACACCTAAGTTGGGTCATCTTAACACTAAGCTGGGTGTCTAAGCTTCAACTTGTTCTCGTATAATTGCCTAGATTTCTGAAGATTGCTAGCTCGATCTCAATAGTGAGGAACCAATAGTCAATACACTACGACCCATCCATTTATCCTTGGTCGTAATGTTGGAGATATCATAAACTCGATTTCTATGGGGTCCACTGTTAGATGAAGCCTCCAATCACAAATCCAGATCGTGCCCCGGATGGGTTGAAGTACTGTCCTTGCATCACTCATGCAATCAAGTGTTATAGGTTTTCTAAAGAAAAAAAAGTCAGGAAATTAAAAAAAATAACTTTTTTTTTTGTTGATATCCAACTTACCATGAACTTCAAAGTTCGGCTATCCATAAGCTTTTGCATCTATTTTCAATGGTTCTCATTTCACACATGAATTTCAACAAAAAGCTTAATTGGTTTTGGATCGTGTCCAAGCACCATAGCTTGCAAAAGAAAGTTATTGTTAGTTAAACATTTTCATATAATACAACAATTTTTTTTTTTAAAAAAAGTATCTTGCAAAACAAAATCTTACCATCTGTTTTGTATACGAAACAAATAGAATGTATTGACTAATGTGTGTGGTAATGGAACAATGAATCTTCTTGGTCCGGTTCTTTGCACCGGACTGCGATCGCTATAAGAAATGTTTAGATGTCACGAGATGGATATAAGCATCCTAGATACCCTCTAAGACGTGTGGAGGTTTGAAATCCTCCCATATAGCCACGTCTTCCTAGCCTGGAAGACCTTTATATTTAGCATATATTTCTTTGATTTTTATGGGCCTCGTGCCATAAATCATGCAACCTGGTTCATATAAAAAAATTATTGGTTAATATTACAAAATATAAAATTATAATTAAAAAAATCACAATTTGAATTCAATTCTACCTAATGGCATTATGATTCTCCCACACTCGACTGGAAATAGTAAAATCTTTCTTTACATGTTAATTTCATAAAATAATTAGTTTATTAAAATTTAACAACTAACCAAATTAAAAAAAAAAACTATTTATGTATATGCTAACCTTGAATTTTCTGAACTATGCATCAATCATATACTTCCATTCAAGATTTTTGAAAACATGATTCCATTGAATCAAAGGCACTTCCACGCATCAATCACAAACTTCCATATTTGTAAACCTGAATTTCCATTTGTTCATTGAAATTAATTATTAAAAAATTATTCATTGTTGTTTTATTTTTTTTATCATGTAGGAAAGGAAAACAAACTCATATACTGTGGTCGGGCTTCTACTGAGCAATATACTTCCCAGTGTATATATCTTGCTCATAAATGACACCCCTCTATGAGTCACCCTTGCACTCGACAAGCCTGTGTTGAGAAAGGGTGCCTATATTTGAGAGGCCTTGTCTTGGTCGACAATTAGGGACTCATGGTCATTGGAAGTGTTGCCAGAAAAACTAGCTGCACTTTTGTCCATATTACTCTCTAATGACCTTTTCTTTGTTATCTAAACACATTTGATAAAAAGTTAAAAAATTATTATCATATTCTATTTCTATTTTAAAACATTAGCAGCACCTCCACTCTACAAGAGATTATCTAAAATTTTAAAACCTATAAATACGCATCAATAAATAAAGCCACAAACTAGTTGATTTTATTTATAACTAATATTTACTTTATTTATTTTGAAATTTGTATGGACAATTGCAAGTTGCAAATAAAAATAATAATAAAAAAAGGCATTCCAGAAATGTTTTTTTTCCATGTAACCTAAATAATTAAATTACTAAAATTAAACAACAATTTATGAAATTTAATTAGCATATTAACATCCTAATATATTTTACAATTAAACCATCAAAACAATAAGAACCTCAAAATTACTCATTTAACCTAAACTTATAAATTTCCACAAATCATTTTCACATCCATCTATTAAAAACAATAACATCACTAATTTCATAACTAATACATCAAACCCTCCTCTCAAATTGCTAAAATTAATTTAAAAATAAAACTAACTATTGAGGAATATGAACCTTAAATAACAAAAAATGTATGAAACTAGAAAAAATAAACATCTTTTGGACACTAGTTCAATATATTTTTTTGGTTTTAAAGGTCAATTATTGTTTAATAACTATTAAGGCATATCGAAGCATTCAATTGCATAAAACATAAGAAGACATTCCCCTTCACCATAAGAAAATTCATCCTAAGTTCAAAACACATATTTTTATATACTTGTTAATATATGTTTTCAGGCATATGCAGGCACATCCCTTCAAATGGCAAACGATTAAGACCATAATAAATTTTAGGTTTTCTAAAACTAGAGGAAACAGATAAAAGAACAGGAAAACTCTGTATTCGGTACATGCAAATTTCTAAATAACCCATCAAATGACTAAAGAATGATAATCAGAATCCAATAAACATTAAACTAACACATGCCACGACAACATTAACAAATAATTAAAGTTCTTGGTAGTCCAATTATGAACAAATGACAGTTAGATTACACAGAAAGACACACAATATATACAACTCTAAAGAGGTATTGTTATCTCATATAAGATCCTCGAGGCTATTATTGGTGAGACTCAATTCATAACCACACCACGTACATGAAAAAACAGAATTTTATACAAGAAGTTAAAGAAGGAAAGAGATATAAGTACATCTAACCAACATACAGGATTATACACACACACACACACACACAAATCCTTTTTAATAAGTATCACCATCTTACAACAATAACATTATAAGAAAAACAATGCAAAAACATCACATCTCCACACCCTTTACTCTTTTTTTAGGTTTTGATCAATTTCCACTTAAACATGCCTAATTTAGTTATATAATGGTAAAAACATTTTATAAACCCTTAATTATAGAGATTGAAAAACTAAATTGAATTTCTTAGGGTTTTCAATTTTAGGAATCATAACTCGGCAGTAAAAAATTGCAACTTTTCTTTAGCTATCATTTTATCTTGAAATAACCCTATTTTTAATAAATAAAATGTATTAAAAGAAAGATATTCAAAGTTTTGATAGAAAAAATAAATTGTTATCTGTAATTTTTTTCAAACTCTTTAGAACTCTCCAAGTGACTTAATCTGTCTGTAATTTCATCTGTAATTTTTAGTGGAAAGTTCTGTAATTTTTTTCAACTCTTCAAAACTTTCTAAGGGACTTAGTCCATCGATATTTTCATCATTATAAAAAAATAATTTCCCCCCATTGTTTTTGTATTTCATATCTATACAACCTGTGAATACAATAAAATCATAACATAGTACCACAAATTATGTTCAATAACATAGTAATAAAACCATAACAATAAACATTCTAATTATGTTAATAGTTTATTGTAAAGCAACAATATATGTAAAAATTACAATAAAGTCAATTTCATTACACACTAATGTTTTACACATAAAATTAGTTCAAAATCTTTTTAATCATAATTGTATTCTTCTTCTTCTTCAATTTCATCATCATCATATCCATCATAATTATCTTCATCAATTTATGTATGTCTATTAGTTCTCAATATATCATTTATGTCCCTAATGTTAAGAACAACAAAAATATTCTCAGTTACACAAAAAATTAAATTTTCTTCTAAGTTGGTAGACAGAGCAACTCAATATGGATCAACTAGCTCATCAAATTGATATATATCGTCTCTTGTAGTTACTTTGTCATTACCATCTTGAACAACCTGGACACGACCCCTAAATTTTGTTTTCACAATGGATAACCAATCAATCCTATTATATTAAAAAAAAGTGTATGTGTAATAAACTTGTTGGTATTTTTTGGCGAAAAAAAGGCATCGTTAACATTATGAAGTGTAGTTATTATATTAATTTTAACCAAACCATGGTGGGAATCTACACTAATTTCTCTATTAGTGGTATCATACCAATAATATTTGAATAAAACAAATCAATTACTCTCATTATAATATTGCAATTCAATCACCTTTTCTAACTTCCTATAATAATTGACTTCAAATTCATTAGAAGTTGACCCCTTAACAGAAACTCTACTATTGTAGGTTTTTCTACCCTAACTATACTATTTAGTATGAAAGACATATCCATTGATGAAATACTCATTATAGCACTTGACCTTTCTTTCAGGATTCAAACATATTAAATTCAAACTACCACTAGCATTCCCTTTCATTTGATAAACTTGGTACATGATTACAACCATTAACAATTAAAGAGAAAAGTATAATAAAACTAAGTATTGAAAGAGTTAAGAATTATTAAGACCTGCTAATATGTGTTTTGAACCACATGACAAATTGTTCATCTTGTAAATGGAGAATTTAAGATTCTGTCATATGTGAATTTTAAGATAGTAAAAAATGAGATGTTGCCTACGAGAAATTCTTCAATTTACCAGTTTAAAAATAACACGTTAATATTGTTCTTATTAAATAAAAGGTCTCAATTTATAGCGGTTAAATAACATGTAATTATGTGCATGTCTAAATTTGATTTCTATCAATTATCTTTCCATTATTGTGTTTTTTGATAAAGGTCATCTGGGATGGGAAAATATTGATAAATTCACACTTGAAAACACTTTCTCACCATCATCATGTCTTGAAACACAATTGAGTACTTTTCTCAAGTGAGGCTCAAAATATTACGAGATAAATATTGAGATATCTTTAACAATATAAGCCTCGTATATCGAAGCCTCAATATCCACTTTGTTTTTAACTTTTTTTTAAAAGTTGAACAAGTATCTGCATGGAATTAAATGAATATTTGAAATTAAGAAAAAAGATAATAAAAATTTAATTAGGATGCATATATGACCTCCCAAATGGATACATCCATCTATATCGAACATAACCTTCGTCTCAAATAGTAAATATATGGGTAGATGCTCTATTGAGTCAAAGAAGGATAAATGAAATATCATCTCAAGTTTGTAGATTGTCTAGAAGATGTTCATCTCACACTTTTGCATGTGTTGGGGTGCAACTTGATAGAGCATATATCTCTAAAAAACTGATTGATCTTCGTGAGTGCATCCTACATCGTTTTTTATAATAAATCCTGATAAGTAAATGGAATGAATGTTTGCATAAACACGTGGCAATTATAACTCTTCATTCCATACAATCTGTTATCCTTTAAATTCACAAATCTAGATATGTTTGAAGCATATCCATTAGGAAAACATAGACTTTTAAGTCATTGATAGACTAATAACTGTGCATTCTTGTCTCAGGAAAAACTAGCTTTAAGTTTTGCAACTCGTGACCCATTATAAACCAAATCCATATTCTTATGGTAGCATAACAAAGGTATATTCATTCTAGCTTTCATGTTGTCCTTTTTCTTTCCTTTTACATTCATCATCATGTTAAAAGTATTTTCAAGCATGTTCTTTTCAATATACATGACATCTAGATTATGGAGGAGAGGATTAGTATTTCAATAAGGAAGTTTCTAAAAAATACTTCCCTTTAACTAATTATAGGTCACACCAAAGTTAGAAAACTTTTGCTTACCGAATTGAAAAGTAAACACAATTACCCTGTATTGCGAGATCACAACATACAATTCTTTATCTGATGGTACTAGAGGTCCAACATCTCTTTCAACTCTACCTACGAAGAAGTCATTTTTGTTTTTTTGTACTTATGATTAGTTTACAAAAACCTACAATGGCAATAAAAAAAAGTTGTTTTACCACAATTTGTTAATATGAAGGCTTTATTATTTTCCATATAGTATGAACATGTTAATTTCTCATGTGTGCTCTAACAAAAAATCATCCTATATGTAGGAAAATCAATGATAGTCCATATCAAAATTGTTTTCAACTGAAAATTTAGTTTTCTTGAGACATCATACGTCAAAGTTTGGAAAAACCACGACTAATTCAACTTATTAATCAGTGGTCGAGGATAAACATTTATATTCCTACCCGAAGTATTAGGATTGGGTATGACTATAGATAAAAACATGAACTCCAGCCTCATACACATCCCTAATGGTAAGTTATAAGCCGTGAGTATCACTGACCGACAAGAATAGGGTGCAATAAATGACCTAAATAAATTGAATACATTAATACATAAATCAAGATGTATGTACTATGGTTCTATTGAAAACTAAGAATGCACCCAATTAAACTTCTTGCAGCCTTCACCATTATAAGGGTATACCGTGACTCCATTTAACGCATCATGTAAATGATGTCATGCCATGTGTTTATCTATCTTTGGAGATATGAATAACCTTTATAGTTTAGGAAAGACTGGGAAGTATCTCAATTTTCAATGTGCAAAAAATCCTTTCCCTACCAGCTTTGAGTTTATACTGAACATGCCAACAGGTTCTTCACTATGTCAAATCTATATTTTCTAGATAGTGCAACATTTAGAAGTTTGGACACATGTCAATCTTCTTGTATCTTAAGCTAAAGGGTTGGAATTAGTAGCATATAAGTTTTCTTTTAGTCTACTTCCTTCAAGTAAAATGTTTCCCGCCCATTTGATGATTTTTCGTAACCGACCTCACTAAGCCTATGATTTGACTTGATGGTGAACACCTGTGCAACAACCGATAATTTACCCATCCTATAATAGTTCATTAGAATCTTTTAAAAGATAAAAAAACTAGTTGCGTTTGCATTTGGTTCTTTATCTACAATTGAACATTCACCTGCATCACTTTGATTCATTCTTATTACATCTATAAATAACTATACTCTTAAAATAATTACTATTATCATATACAACTCTATATATGCTGTTAGAACTAGAAGTTGACCAAATCATTCTTTCTATCATGATTTTGAAGGATTATAGGGTTTTCCATGTGCAAACCAACATAAATATTTTTCTGCAAACCCTTTTTGTAGAAGATGTATTGTAACAATATTTGGATCGAAAAACTTTTTATTTTTACACCTCTTACATGAACATCTAATACCGCCTCCATTAATATTTTTTGGATAGATAACACATAGTTAATAAAACCCTCAACTCCATTACAACAATCCATGTTACGTAGCCCTTCAAGTGAAACTCAATATATCCAAAAAATGATCATCCATTACTTATATGAAACATATATAGAATATTTATGACAACATGTATTAATTAATAATGTAAACTAAACAAATTATCGGTACCGAGTTAATTAGCTATCATTGGTTGAATTTAAAATTATTCAACCTATTTTAATAATACCCTTTAATGATTATCAATTTTTCCTAAAAAAAAATCAAATTCCTCCAAATTTGCCTAAATCTTCAACTTAACAATAAAATTAACAAAATGTGAAACATACCCATTAAATAACTCATTACTTATTTCATTATAAAACACCTAAGTTATAAAATCAAACACAATACCATCAAATAACAAACAAATACAATTTTTCAAAATTCCAAACAAACCTTAACATGTACAAATCATATATTCATACAAGCAATTTCTATAAGAAAAGGCTATAAAACAAGTAAAAACATAAACAAACTACGTATACTATATAAAAATATCAAAATATTAACATAAAAAAGGTTACAACAAAAAATAGGTAAGTTTGCTTATTTGATGTGGCGAATCTTAATTCAAATTGAACCACAACAGGGATATTGACAGACTAAGTATTGGAGTGAATGGACTTGTGATAATGAAAGCTTGATTTGTGACAAAATAAAAGGGAAAGAGTGTTGTTTTCTACAAGAAGAAGAAGAAGAAGAAGAAGAAGAAATGAGGGAGGGGGAGATGGGGGGTCTTCTGAGATTTTATAACTTAAATATTACCGTTTGTTTTCCTGACTGATATTAGCAACGATTAGTTTTCATTAGTAATTTCGTCTATAATATTAACATGTCATATTTTTCAATAAAAATAATGAGGGACTGCCTACTCTTTTTTATTCGTTGACTTATACTTGTAATTCTTTTGGTATTCATTGATAGAAGCATTTCAGTCGGTGAATACCTATGAAAATAGTGACATTATTTTTTATCGGTAAGTATCATCGTAATTTATTGATGATAATTTTTTATCGTTATTTTCAATTATATTGATAATTTTCTGGTCGTGCAAACCATTTGAGTCTATATATTCTACCTTTTTATTATATTATAATGCTGCTTAATTAATTTCGTTTATTTGTATAATTCTCCACCAACACTTCACTTTTCCTTTATTTGTATGATTCTCTAGTTTAACTATCAAGAAATATACTTTAAAACATATTGTTCAACATGTTATTTTTGTTTTAAAATGCTCACTCATGAAATAACGTAAATTGTGAGATTATATAGGCTTTAACATTAGAACATGATATTAGATCCTGCTTTGAACTCTTACTTTCTTTATTTGTAAGACCTGCCAGGGTTTTGTCAAGTGATGGCCTATGCTGTATAAGCTCTCTTGGGTGTGCATTCTTGTCTCTTTATACTCTATTTTAGAGAAATTAGTGATATAATGTCCAAGGTTTCTTTTTATTCTATTTTAGAGAAAGAGGTGACTGTTAATTTGCAAGCAATTTATGAGTGAGGAACGCAATGAGTATTGAACATGTTTCATAGAGGTATTCAAATTATTTTTTGTAATAAGTCGCAAGTTCGAACATCTATGAATTAAATATTTAATAATTTATGTGGTGAGTCTTATCAATCAGATGCCATTAAAAGAGATAAAATAAAGTAAAATAAATTTCAATAGAATCAGGAGATTATATTCTTTCAGTTAGTCCTCGTTAGGGTGAACAAAAAAATCAAAAAACCGAGAAAACCGGAAAAAAAACCGAAAAAATCGAACCGTGAAAAAAAACTAATTAAAATTTTAAAAAAACCGACCGGTTCGGTTCAGTTTTGGTTTTATAAGCTTAAAACCGAAAAACCAAACCGAATCAAAACCGGTCGGTTCGAACCGGTTTCAGTTCGGTTTCGGTTTTTTTTAAATTCAGTTTGGTTATTTTTTTTATAAAAACCGAACCGAACCGAAAATTATCATCCCTAATCCTCATCGAGAAATTTCAGTGAGCTTTTGACCTTGTTCATGAAAAAACTATTTGTTACCAGAAAGATTGTTATTCACCATTATTATTGTAAAGGGTTTTGTCATTTTTTTCTATGTAACAAGTTGTGATTCCTATCTTAGTACTTGTTATCACTATATGCCATTGAGATAGTGATTTATTCCTTTGATTCACATGGATAATGAAATTGTTATCCTTTTATTAGAAAAAAATATTAAATGTATAAAAATTTATTATTTAAGATATATATTAAAAGATGAAAAAAATGTATTTGTCTCTTAAAAAAACACCTAATTTGTGTATACAATAAAATAAATTAAAGATTATATACATTAATAAATATTAAAAAAAAATTCAAGATACTAATCCAAAATTGAGTATGGGCTGAAGACCCATATATATATATATATCATTAAAATTATGGGCTTAAACAAATAGTTTTTGTTGAGCAGATGAACACCAAATATCTTAATTACTTCATTTTCATAAATAATAATAATCTCATTACAATATACTTTAACAATTAAGAGTTTTCAGCACGTAAATTAACACATTCCAAAATTTCTCAAATTGTTCTCCATTACAATATACTTTGAAATGTTGGCAAGACATTCCATTCGATGTACATATTATTTGACCTCTCTACAAGGTCAAATACAAAAACATCTAGCCCGAAACTATAAGTATATTCATGTTGGCCTTATCTAGGTCGGAATAAAACCCCTTACAAAGAAAGGCTTAAACACCTCCATTTTAGTTGTCCTCCGTGATGCTAGATTTCAAAACTTCCAAGATTCCCTCCTCAGTTCTATTGAGTCTAGCCTTTGTAGTGGTCCGGTGTCATTTGACTGTTATCCAAACATAACCATATCCCTCAAAGACAAAAATATCTTGCAAAGTATGTTACTACAAATAAAGACCCATAATTATGACATGCTCGAAGGATCTATCCCTGTTGCTCTCATATTCAAAATCCATTACAAAGCCATCTTCTTAGCCTTTGCCATCAAACACAAATTCCAATCTAAAAAAGGAAAAACACTCCTACTACAAATAGATTTATCCCGCTCAAACACTGTTGTCCCAAAAGCAATCCAATGGAAAAACATATCCCTGCTAGAAGATTGGATCCTCGAAGGTACAACACCACCAAAACTACCACCACCACTTTAACCCAATGTCCAAATTAAAAATATTACCCAATACACAGATGGAAAAGTCAAACTGTCTTTCCATCGACACTCTACAAGTTCCAGATTCTCAGAAACCTCTTCCTCTTCTAGTATAATAGATCTGGGCAGAATTTTCAAAATCCCTTCCGTTATCAATATCCCTTATCATGCAAACCTTCCTAGAAAATCTACATCTGACATCCCTTCTACCAATTTCCAAAATGCATACTATACCACATATATACCAAAACCAGTTTATATAAACCTTGAGCAACCATCTCCTCTAACTTCACCAACTTTTTCAGGTGTTACTGAAAACATCCAAAATGAGCTGAATGTTTTGACTTCAGAAAAGCATTTTGTCATAAACAAACCTCTTCTCAAAAGATATTTTATGGTGATCATAATATGGAAAAACAATCTTGGTTTTTTCAACATTTCCTCCAACAGAGGAATGATATTCAAAAACAATTTTATGCTTACATTGAGACCCATAACGTGTAAATTTTATTCTTTGATTGGTTTGAATTCCGTTTTGTTTCAGCACAACATATTCCATATCCATTTGCATCTATTAAACATGTATGTCCTATTACAACCCGTTCAAAAACCCCTATATGGACTCTCACCAGTGGACCAACAGTTGAGTCAGATCATCCACCTTTACGCAACATACAATTTTTTTATAGAGATCAAACAGTTGATGCAGCCCCATACAAATTACCTGGTGAAGATACCCTCACAAATACCAAACATATCATCCAACAAAACAATTTTACAAATACCAACCTCCATACCATTGGTAAACAGCTTACCAGATTAGAAAAACAAATACAAAAAAACCCAGCCCACTTCATAACTGATAAAACCCCAATCGACCTTAAACTCAAAAACCCATTATTCAAACCATATTAAGTTACTCAAACGAGCCAAGCACAAATTCAAGAAAATCAAACAGATTTTCTTAGAGCCATTAAAATACACTTACAAAACCTTGATCGGACAACCTTGACTGTCCCAGAAACACCTCAACAATCTAACCCTTCATCCTCTACAAATTAGGTTAATACTCTAAAAAATAACCCCTTATCAACCTCTGATACAAACACCGTTCAAGAATAACCTCTTCAACTAAACAGACTCACCTGGCAAGCTCCCAAAACAACCATTGCTCCAGATATTTTTATATCTACCGAACCAACTGTCATCAGCCAACATAAATATAATTCATCTTCCCTCTATGAATGGAACATATATGGCATGTCCGAATATAATATCCTAAACACCCTCCAACAAATGACCATGGCAGCTAATGCCTATAAAACCCAAACAGGAACCTCAGATAAAGTCATAGCCGAACTTTTTATTGCAAGCTTCTCTAGCCAACTTAAAGGATGGTGGAATTACCATCTCACTGAAACGGATCACCTACATATTCTAAACTCTGTACAAACCTATGAAGACCAAACACCTATCCTTGACCCTTCAGGAAACAACATCCAAGATGCTATGTCTACCCTTATCCTTACCATCTCCTTGCATTTTGTTGGAGATCCTTCTTATTTGAAAGACAAAAATGCTAAACTTCTCTCCAACCTTCGATGCAAAAAACTCAATGACTTTCAGTGGTACAAAAATACCTTCCTTACTCGAGTTATGCTTCGAGAAGATTCAAACCAACCATTTTGGAAAGAAAAATTCCTTGCAGGATTACCAATCCTCGTAGGAGAAAAGGCCCGAAACAAAATTAAAGATACCTTTACAACCAAAACTATACCATATGACCAGCTTACATATGGTGAACTTGTAAGCTTCACACAAAAAGAAGGTCTTAAGATCTACCAGAATCTCAAACTCCAAAAACACCTAAAGTGAGAAATGAAACGGACCAGATAGGAACTTGGAAGTTTCTGTCACCAATTTGACCTTTCCACCAAAAAACCCCTCCTACAGTGAAACCAGCTCACAACCCAAAAGATATTCGAAACACAAGCCCCCTTATAAACGATCGGCCCATACATACCGATAACAATTTCATCCCAAACCAGATCAACCTTACTACAAATTCAATAAACCCCATAGACCTTTCCAGTTAAAACCCAAACCAAAATTTGACCCCAAAAACATTACATGTTACAAATGTAACCAGAAAGGACACACATCTAGTTTCTGCAAAGTCAATACCAAACTTTATGAGCTCCAAATAGATGAAGATACCATTAACCAAATACAAAATCTTTATCTTGAAGCCACAAACACTGACCATTCTCCTTCAGACACTTCTGAAGAAAAATTTCAAATTGATGAAATAGCAACCACTAGTGCTACTTCAGATGCCTATACAGACTCCAAACAAGTTAACGTCCTAACTCAAGATCAAGAATTCATTCTTGAGGCTATCAAACGACTTGATGATCCTCATCTTCAAAAAACCTACTTGGATAGACTATTGAAAGATTTTAACCAACCAGAGCACCCTCTATATAACCCTCCAAACCGCTCTCTACTACCTTCTACCAGCACCAATACTTATGACCTTACAAAGATTCTTAACAAGAAGAAGTCCAAAACCACAGTCACCATTCCAAAATTATATTCTAAGATTAAAACTCTTAAATCCGAATTACAAACCTTGAAACAAGCCCAACAGAAAGACTTTGACATATTACAACATCTCCTGTCTAAAACCAGAAAGCCCTAAACCTTCTACAAAACTCATGTCTTCCACCATCCAAGCTGTCAAACTTGTCAAATCATGGTATGAGACAGTTATTAAAAAAGAAAAACCTACAAAACCATCAGAGGTCCAACCCGACACAGTTCAACATTGGGTTGACACCATCTCTAAATCACCAAAATTACTCCTGGCATTACAAAATGTTTTATAAATCATGTAAATAGAATTGTTTTTCAAGAATCAGTGCATTGATATGATATGTATGTATGAAACATACTTTAATTAAATTTAAATTTCTAGTCTTAAATTTTTCTAGGAATGGAAAAACAAGTTTGATGCCATTGATTTCAGTAGTAATACAATCATGATGTGCTTGATATGGAGTGATCATGTCAATAAATGGAGTGTCAAGAATGATGGTATGATTTATCTCTTTTGTAACAACAAAGAATGTTTTAAGAGAAATACCCATATATATATATTTATATATTTTTTGCTAAGTCGGCATTGTCAACAACTAGATGATGTGCCGTTTACACTAATATTTTTAAAATAAAAACACCCCTTTTTCTCAACTATTTCTAACCTCAAAATACCTTAAAACATTACACACACACACACACACCTAAATAAACCAATTTATGACTTCAAAGTAGCCAAAAATTAGTTAGTAAACAAAAGATCAACTCCAATTGTTGCTTGAGTAGAATTTTTTTTGTTAAATTTTGTATGATCCATAAAATAATATTCAAAAAAATTGAACAAAATAAAGGATGTGGACTTTTCACTATAGTAATCGACATAATTTACTATGATATTACTATTTTGTTATGGAGTAGAAAAAATAATGGTCTCAGTTATGGGTGGTGTTTGTGTCCTTTCACATAGGTTTATATGTAATTCTTGGGTTATAAGAGGCTTTTTAATATTTTTATGTTTAATTTTTTATTTTTTATTTCAAAAAATTGTTAACACGTGTTTAATATGCGTTAATGCATTAATGATATCCACAGTCTTTACGCAGCATGTACGACATCACCTTATGGTCAAACTTGTCCTTTAATCGTGTCCTTAGAAGCGTCACTGCATCCTCTACCTCTTTTTGTGCCGCGTGATGGTGGATTATGGACAGTTTATCACCAATGGTTGTTTTGTTTTTCATTTCTTCTTTTCTATCTCTTCCAAAGAAAGTGTATGTCTATCCTTTTTTCTTTTTATTTTTCAATTTAGTCCTTATGTTTCTTATTGCTTATTTTCATACGTGGCCCTTTAGAAATTTTTGTTATGTTTTTTATTTAGTCCTTAAATTAATAATGATTTGTCATATATTACTTTTTTCAATTTACTCTTTATTTTTTTGATTTTTGATTTTTTCTTGGTACTTTTGTTAAGGTTTTATTGATTTTTAATTTCATCATTCAATCAAAGTTTATGTTGTTTTATTTTTTTCAATTTAGCCCTCATTCTTTTGATTTTCTTTTCCTTTTGTTAAAGTTTTTTTCTTTTCAATTTAACCATCCAATCTAATTTTTTTATGCTCTCTAAATTATTTTTATTTAAATTTTCATCCTCATTCTTTTATTATAATTTTTTATGTGATTAATTTTTTGCTTGTTTCATCCTTTGATGTTTAATTTGTTCGGTATTGAGCTCTGTAATTTTTTCATTTGTCATGCTTTCCATCTAATGACATGGGTCATGAGTTTTAAAAGTTAATACGGTTAATGATTTTTTTTCCTCATTTTCTTTATGATTTTATCATTCTACATTATTTTTTAAAACAAAAATTTGGTTATCTTCAATTTTTTTAATCGGTTTATCCCGGTCTCATGATTTAGACCACAAGTTTTGCAATTCTTTTTTGGATAGAGGTTTTTTAAAAAAACTATATACCTTTTTGTATTTAATTTTTGAAGAATGATTTTTTAATCTTTAATAGATAAGCTTTATTTTATAAAAAAGTAGTTCTTTTGAAATAATATTTCTAATATGTTTGGCCTTGCATAATATTTTTTTTTCTTTTATGTTATTCACTCAGCTTCATATGCGTTTCTTTTTTTATTATCTTTTATTAATTGTAAAAAACAAATTCAGTTTGACACAAATAAGTACGTGTCTCATTTTATGAGATCAAATATCTTGACTATATTTATTTGTTATTTTTTTTTCTAGTTTCTCTTTTAGTAATTGCTATCAACTTTTTTTTTTTTGTTAATTTACATAGATAATTATCAATTTATTTGATTATATGCTTGGATAAGTTTTTTGATTTACATTTTAAATTTTTTATGTAAAAAAAATATTAAAATAGCTTTTATACTCAGGGTTTTTTAAAAAAAATATTTACGGCCCGCAGCGAAACACGAGTCCTATAGCTAAAATAAAATAAATAGAGAAATGTGCTTAGTGACAGACATGAGTATTTTGTTCTAACCAACTCTGTACACTTGAGTTAGAATAGATTTCTGGGATTTAATTACTGCAGTGTCATTTACAATCATAGAAAAAGATTGAACACCTTCAAGATACATCTCACCAACATTATCATGAATAGAAAGCATTATCATTTGAAATCCCAGAGAATTTTTGCAAAACTTGTTTTATTTCAACATCCTGAAATGATATAACATCCCGAATCCTCTTCCAAACATGTACATAATGACTGACATCTAATTAATTGCTGTAAATTACAGCTCAATTGAATTTCTTTGTCTGTTTAATACATTTAAAAAATTAAATTAAATAAGCACCTGCTACTTCTTCAAACTGCTGGATCATATGATCATCATTTTTTATTGGCGAAAATAAATAAATAAAGGCAAATCAAAAAGGTGTTCGGAAGGGGTGTTTAGTTCGATGGAATGAATTTCAAAGATGGTTTTCGTTATAAGCTTCGATTTGAAGGACAGGATCCATATAGACACCAAATCCGAGTACATGTGTTTTGATTCAACATGAAGAAGGATGAGGTTTTGAGGAAGGTTACATCAAAGTGGGTGATGAAAAGGAGAGAAAGGTATATAGTTTTGGAGGGGATTAGAGCAGAAATTGATATGATAGATTTGCTTAGATTGTAAGAAAATGGCACCATCCATTCTTGTTTGACCCGTACTTTGAGGCTAACAAGTAGCCCCGGTGTTCTCTCATACCCAACCTAACTTCGAATTTTATCGTGTTCCTCACTGCACAAAGACCCACAACTCACACGGACCACCACATGGACATGCTCCTGCTGTAGCCTATAGGATAGAGACGCAGTCAAGGATTTCTTCAACTCTAAAAATTACTGCTTCTAGTTATCCTTCAATCCTAAACCCTCACGCTAATGGC
>Ga0325414_1003073_pt1 | contig 17243 bp, 16 predicted proteins | sample PopdelMetagenome_8_FD_206183 | JGI IMG/M metagenome (GOLD analysis project Ga0325414, IMG submission 206183) | Populus deltoides microbial communities from Bellville, Georgia, United States - Leaf-PdKOR-R3 | ecosystem: Host-associated > Plants > Phyllosphere > Phylloplane/Leaf | place: USA... | reverse complement strand
AATTAATATTTGATCAACAAATAACTTAGATTAAGATATTTAATCTCATAAAACGGGTCATACGCTCAGTTGTGTTTCATAACTTTGTTTCTTAGAATAAATGTTTTACTTAAACAAACAATTATTTGTGTCATTAAAAGGTAATTTTTTTTTAATGAAGGTAAGTTGAATAAAACCATGAAGTCCAACTATTAAAGAACTCAATGTTGTATAGAAAAACAAAAAAAATTAAACTCACCCCGCGACCATGGGCACATGATTGGAATAATCCCGTAGAAAGGAAAGAGAAAAAAAAACATGAAGATCAATTCACAAAAAAATAAATGTTGAATGATGAAATATAAAGAAAAAATTCAATTTTCAAAAAAGATCTAAAAAAGACCGAAATTAACATGTTTTAACCTTCAAAAGCCATAATCGTCGTCATAAGGCTTAGATTGGCCGCATAGAATGCAAATCCAAAAAAACAAAATGAAGCAAAATTCTCAATAAAAAAATATAAAGTGGTTAAAATAATAAAAAAACTAAAAGAAAACAAATATTGAAGTCAACCTGGTAAACCCACTAACCCCCACTACCATGAGCAGTGATAACTCCAAGGAAAGAAAAGTTAGAGAAAAAAAATATAAAGACCAATTCCAAAAAAATCAAATATTGGAAGACCAAATTGAAATTAAATCAATTGTATAGGACCTAAAAAAAGACCAAATCCAGCTCGTGTCAACCTTTGAAACCCGTGACCCTATCATGAGGTCAGGACTAATCCTATAAAAGGCAAAACTAAAAAGAAAAACGAAGCAAAATACTCGATAAAAAAATATTGAGAATGAAATTGAAAAAAAAATGCAATAAAAAATTAAAATAAAATAAAAAGAATGGGGACCAAATTCAAAATAAAAATTAATTAAAATGAAATGCTATGGATGAAATTGAAAATAAAATTCAATTAGTAAAAGGGAAAAATTCAAAAGAATGACCAAATTTGATATAAAAATCAAATTAAACCAAATGATTAGGGAGGGAATTGAATTAAGAGATAAAATTAAAGAAGATAAAAACACAAAACAAATAGCAATCAAAAGAATGAGAACCAAATTGGATATAAAAAATAAATGATAGGACACCACCATACCTTGACAAGGAGAAGAAAGAGAAAAGATGGAGGAATAGAAAAAAAAAAAGCCACCAGAGACCAACCACCGCTCTGCCCCACATATAGGCTGCACCACTAGATAGAGGACATCAATGTGCTTCCAACGCAGTCACAAAATGCGGTGTTTAGCCACCGCAAGTGAAGAGCATGTGAGGCATCCACTCGCTAGGGCATGTATGGCTCGCACCAACTACTTTATATATATCTGTGTTTGTGTGTGTGTGTGTGTGTGTGTGACTTAAAGACCAAAATGCCTCTTAGTCCACATGAGTATAACAAAAAAACCAACAGTCAAAGACAAAAAAGCTCCTACAAGAAAGTTTAATTTTTTTTATTACGAGGGCAGTTAATTAATATCATTGTTCATTACAAAACAAAATGTACATAAAGCCCTTGGATGCAAGTTCGTTTCCCCCCTAAAATGCAGTAATTAATTGTTTAAGTATTAATGAATTTGGAAAAGATCAATGTGTCCATATGAAAAAGATCATTTGACCTGAATTGCAAGTTATTTGGTTTGTGTAGAGAAGGGTGAAATTATCTTTTCATAGTAGACATTCACATAGTTTTTTTATTTTAGATTATCTGTTAATGTAATATTTATTACAACATAATTTATAATGTGAAAAGATTCATGAAATGAAATTGAAAGGAGAAGAAATAATCATCTTGAGCAAAAGAAATCATCCATTGATGATTGTATTGCTACCATAAGAATAAACTTATTCAACGATGTTGGCCTCCTTCCAAAGGCGTAGAATATTCACTAGCTCCCCTCACTAGCCTTGCCTACATCGATGTTTGGCTTTGCAACCTCTTCTTGAAAGGGGTGGGTTGAGGCACCAGGGACTCTTCTTTGGGTCACATCCAAGACCTTTATAACTTAGGTATGGTAGTTTGTGTCTAATGGTATCGGCCACATCTCCGGCTACAATTGTGGTCATCAACAACATGAAAACCCCCAGAACCAGCAATGCATTAGATGATGCCATTAAACACCAACAATCAATATAAGTGTCACTCCTTTTTTAATATTGATTTGGTGACAATAATACGCAACGTCTGGCTTTTATAAATATGTAGCATGCATGCAGTGTTTGCCATTTATAGCATTTTTTTTCCGGCAACTTGGATTAATGTGTGATTGTCTCCTTGCTTCCCACATTATATGCACCTTTTTAGCTATTTCCTTTCTACCACATAATTTTAAACCTGATATTATAGAGAAGCATGGTAAAATAAAATTACTATCTAAAGGGCATTTCTAACCTCTCTTTTATGCACCAAGAGAGTATTGATACATTGCTATCTATAGTAGTCAAGAAAAAGAAGATGCACACCACAACCCTTAAAATCCTCCCAACCTTTTGGTCTTAAGAGTACTGGTTTTAGAACGAGTGACCTTCATCATGGCCTCAACGGATAGAAGTGGAAGCTTCTAATTAATTTCCTAGGTGGGGATTAGGAAATAAACAAAGAGTGTTTGTTGATTAATGCAATGTCTGAAAAAAATAAAATAAAACAAACTTTATGCAGTGCGGAAAGAAAATGAGATGAGAGAAGTCTATTCCAATCAATAAAAATCTTCAACCATGTTCTTAGCATATTGTACATCGCTTAATGGATTTGATCTCACACGTAGGAGCATATTGTGGCCACATCTAGCTTTAGAGATTGAGAGGATCTGATTCAACTTAATTGGAGACCTTGATGTGGTCAGATCCTCTCAATCTCTAAAGCTAGATGAGCCATCTACAACTTCAGTAAACAGACTTATAGTATAGTTCTCAATTAAGAATGAAAGGCTATCTACTAGCAGCATGATCTGTGCCCTGAGCTGCAACTTAGGTCCATTTCCTTTTCATGCATGAGGAAGACATAGATGGACTTGGCTCCAATCACCAGCAAAGAAACGTAGTTCTCGTTCAATACCACCACTTACCTTTTTTGTTGCAGAACGGTGATACCTTACTAAGAGATTGACATTTACAAATATGAAAAGGTGAAGTCAAAGATGCACAAATTTAACTCAAGGAATGCAAGGATCCCAGGAAGTCCATGACAGACACCCAACTAGAAAAAAGAGTGCAACAAAAACAACTAAAGAGAGTTGATGCAATAAAAGAAATGTGTCTCATAACATTTCAAAGTCTTCATTCATGATGGCAAAAAAGTTGGTTTTTCCATAATATTCTTAGCTAAAGCTTGACAATGATCACAGTGAATTCCCTTAGAATTACCAGTTTATAGACAAAACCTTAAGTTTAAGGCTAAATTATGCGTACTGAAACTCATCACTCATTTCTAGCATTATATTTCACAAATAAAAAACAAAATGAGCCCTAGAACCACACTAGGTTTATAACATAGCTCTCACAATCTTATGGTAGAATAAATGACACAAAAGATCAACAACTAACATCTACTAAAAGGAACCCAAGATACATAAAGTTCCAACAATCAAAGTAGCAGCAATTAGACTCATGCATCGACAAGGATTAAACTTAAAACAGTCAAACACAACAAACTCTATAGCCCAAACCACAATCACTATTTTCTACGGGCTACGCCCGTTGTATATATATATCTTGCCTAATCAACACAATTTCTTGTGATAACAATTTTACAAAACATGTAAATTTCATTACAAACTAACAATTTATGAAAGTATTGATTTTTTAAATGTTCTACCTTGATTTTTTTCGGTGTCGAGCTCTCTCTTCAACATGTTGATCTTATCAGTTTGGGAATTCCTAACAGCTTTCCCTTGGACTTTTGCTTCAGCCAGCTCAATCTCAAGCATTATATGTTCCTTTTATAACTACTCATATTGCTCAATCTGGCTTTCTAACTCCGCTTGGACTATTAAAGAAATATCGGTCCTTTCTTTGCAATCATTGAAACATGCTTTCAATGTCAAAAATATTATTTTGGTTTGCATCCAACTTACTCCTAATTCTCCTCGCTTCTTCTTAGATTGGTGTCTAACCACTTTTTCCTCTTTTAATTGCTTCTCTTAAAACACAACTTTCTTATCTTTCTCCATTAATTGTTGCTCCACAAACTTTCTTAATTTCTCTTTAGTGAGGAGTTGCTCCTCGAGGGAGATCCTGAGAGTTTTACCGGTGCTCAATTCTACCTGGAGCTTTTCTAGTTGTTCTGTTAGTTCTTTCTCGTTGTTAATTTTTTTTCTCTTATCTAGTTCAATGGCTTGCAAAGTCCCAGATTCAAATTCGAGATTCATGGGGACAATTATGAATGATAGATTTCTTCATTTCGGGTACTTTTCAATAGTGATTAGATCCCTCAAACCATCTGATTTTTTTTTTATCAAAACCAGCAGCTTCTAGTCTTGTTTGATGTTTTCCATGATGACTTTTAAAACGGAATGGTCTTTAAATAACCTAGAGAATCATGATAGTTTGGTCATCCTCGACACATGTTGTATGCCCCCGAGCTGTCTAACAACTAAGACGGGCATGTAACTAACATATCTAGTTATCAGAATTAAATGCACCTTGTAAAACCCGAGGAAAAATAAAGATCGCTTAGATTGCAAACTAACTACATGAAAAATAAAAGTGAAGAAATTCATGTATATGGTTAAATAAAAATGGAAATTCAGAAATTTTTGGATATAAGTTTCTGGACAAAATATTTCGAGACATTATAAATCAACCCGAAAATGTTGAGGGTTGGATTAAATTAATGAAAATAAACTAAAATAAAAGTTGTGGGGTGAAATTATAAGAAATGAAAAGAGGTATAAATTAATTATAAGAAGAAAAAAAGATGCGGGGGCCTAAATGCAAATAAAAAAAATTATAGAGCATAAATACTTCTATTCTCACCAAAAATCTGTAGCAATCGTAAGGAAAGAAAAGAGGGAGTTTTTTTTATCCATTCTTGCAAAATCAAGAGAGAAACACCAAAATTTCAAGAACCCATCCAAGATTAAGGGTTTATAGATGGAATAAACACTTGTGGGCAATGGATTAACAAGAAAAAATGAATAAGAAGAGAAGATGGAGGGCTAGCTGTCATTAGATAAGAAAGGAGGGAGTTGAAAATCTTCAACTTGTTGAAGATCAAAACCTTAATTCGTACCAGGTAAGGTTTTCTAAACATGATCTTATAAGTCATTTCAAATTCGATAATGAATTGATGTCTTGATGTGAGTTATAGATTAGGGTTCTTAGACTTGAATTGGGAGAAAAGTATTTGTTGTTAAAATTAAGTTAATTCATGTGTGGTATGTGATTGGGGATGTGAAACCATGATAATTTACCCAGAAAATGTAGTTTGTGAAAGTTAGGTGTGAAGGGAAGGGGGGTGACGAATCTGGACAAACTCGTCTCCTGAATTTTGGTAAGATTTCGGATTGGAGGATGAGGGAATTAGAACCAGGTTCCTTCATAGCAATTATAGTTTTGGATGTTAGCTAACTAAGGAAATTGGTCTTGCTCAATTTGGGGATGTAGAACTCCGGTTATGGGTTATCAACCAAGACTGGGTTATGACAGACCCTGTAGGGCAGTAAGTTTGACTTGTTGATGAGCAATTTTGACAGTCTAAGACGTAGAACTGGGTTCTTCTTTCTTCAGAGAACTTGTAGCCACATGTCTTAGCTTTCCAACGAGACTAATCTCGCTTGAATCGAAGTTCTATAACTCTAGATATAGTTAAATATTTGAGAGAGGTCAGACATTAATAGTTCAATGTCTAGACAGTGACAGTTCGGGATTTAAATAGAAACAGTTCAAATATAAAGAAAGGAATGATAACTGTGGTTGGACAAAGAACGACAATATTAATGGGTGAAATGAAAAAAACATAAAATATTAAGAAATGACTGAAAGAAAGACTTATTGGTTGTTGATATGGTTATTATAAAACATATCCTTGAGTGAGGAAAATTTATGAGATAAACCTGTGATTTGCAGGAGGACCATATGCGTGGTGCAACAGCAGCAGCAGGGGAGCATGAGTAGAGCTTCTATTGCAGGTAGGTGATCCGCACCTATACTTTCTAGTTAAATTCTATGATTTAATATGTTATTGATGTGAGATGTGAATTACCGAACGTTGGATATTAGGAGAAATGAGGAAAGTTTATGTAATGATGCCGATATTTTTGATAGTATTCTGAATGTACGTGTATTTAGGGTGAACATTTGTTGTGTGAATTGCCAAGGGATGAAATTATCGTTGACAAATGAAATATAAAAAGTGTGATTTGGGGCGTGAACTAACATACATTTAGTGTATGTTAGGATCCCGGGTGAGGGGATCAATCATGTATTGGCTAACATACATTTAGTGTATGTTAGGATCCCGGATAAGGGGATTAAGATGTATTGACTAGCATACATTTAGTGTATATGAGGATCCCGGGTAAGGGGATCACCATGTACTAACTAGTGTTAGGATTCCGGGTAAAGGGATCACTATGTACTGACTAGCATACATTTAGTGTATGTTAGGATCCTGGGTAAGGGGATCACCTTGCATCAACTCCTACGTGGTAATGATGATAACAGTGAAATTGGTATCGGTAATGTGTTAAGAAGAAATAATTATAGGTGGTTTTATGAGATCTTAAATGGAGGTTGATAATGGAAGAGGAAAATGTTCTTAGTAGTTGAAGAAGAAAGAGTTTCCAATGAAAACCAAAAGGGAGAAGTTAATAAAATATGAATGCATGTCTGCCTTTTTAAATTGCTGGATATTTGTATTGCTATATTATTGTGATATTCATATTTCAATAATATGTATTTTTTTTTCAGGGCCATCGCATACATGATAGGAGTAGATTCTAGCTTGGGTTCATTTTTTGTAATTTAGGTTCTAGGGAGTATACCCTTGTATTTGTTAATATTACAACTTTTATATAACTCAATTTGTATAATTGATGTTTAAACTTGAATAGATGAATTTAAGTCTATAGTTTGTATAACCATGTTCCATGTATGCATGTTTATATCTTTATCCATCCATAATGATTATTATTGTACAATGTATATCATAAACATTGTAGTTGATATGAATGATGATGTTTGTGGGATTGAGACCCAGGATGATTGGGTTGAATTGAGTTAGGAGATGCGGTATATTAGAAGTGTAAACAGGTCGTATGTCGATAACATGGGACCTCCCGGTATAGGGGAGACTCCGTTGAAATTTTGGTAGACTTTAATACAAACACCATGAATAGATATAGAAAAAAAAAAGTAATCACTCTATTTATCAATTAACATGAGATGGTTGCTTTATCACGGATACGGGAATGTTACTATTGTCTTTGCCCACAACCCATCAGACAATCTGTTGTTCTCATCCACGAAGCTTTCCATTTAACTTCTCCTTGTGGAATTCTTTGAAGCTTGGCATCTGTAAATCCCGAGATAATCAAGGCTGGATTAAATTAAAGAAAATAAACTAAACTAAAAAGAAGTGAGGGCAAAACGAATACATTTAAATAAAATAGGGTTTAAATGCAAATAAGAATAATTATAGAGTATAAATACTACTCTTCGTACCAAAAACAGATCTACAACTATCATGAAGAAAGAAGAGAGGGAGTTTTGGTATCTATTTTTACAGATCAAGAGAGAAACACCAAATTTCAAGAACTCATCCAAGATTTAGGGTTATAGGTAAAAATAAACATTGGTAGGCAAGGGATTAACAAGAAAAAATTGAACAAGAAGAGAAGAGGGGAGGGTCGGCTGTCATTAGAAAGAAAAGGAGGGATCGAGACCTTGATTCGTATAGGGTAAGATATTCTAAACATGGTCTTATGAGTTGTTTTAAAGTCGATTATGAATTGATGCCTGGATGTTAAATTATAGATTTGAGTTCTCTAACTCCAGATATAGTTAAAAATTTGAGAAGAGGTCAGACAATAACAATTCAAAAACGACCAGTAACAGTCCAAGTGTTTGTTGATGAGTGATTTTGACTATCTTAGACGTAGAACTTGGTTCTCCTCAAATCATAGAACTTGTAGCCTCATCTCTTATCTTTCCAACGACATAAATTTTGCTTGAATTGGAGTTCTATAACTCCAAATATAGTTAAAAATCTGAGGAGAGGTCAGACAGTAACAATTCAAAAAAACAAACAGTAACAGTCCAAGTGTTTCTTGATGAGTGATTTTGACTATCTTAGATGCAGAATTGGGTTCTCCTCAAAATCATAGAAGTTGTAGCCTTATATCTTATCTTTCCAACGACATAAATTTTTCTTGAATCGGAGTTCTATAACTCTAGATATAGTTAAAAATCTGAGGAGAGGTCAAACAGTAACAGTTCAAAAAACGGACAGTAACAGTCCAAGTGTTTGTTGATGAGCGATTTTGACTATCTTAGAGGCAGAACTGGGTTCTCCTCAAATCATAGAACTTGTAGCCTCATGTCTTATCTTTCCAAAGACATAATGTTTCTTGAATCGGAGTTCTATAACTCCAGATATAGTTAAAAATCTGAGGAGAGGTCAGACAGTAACAGTTTAAAAACGAGGCAGTAACAGTTGGACAGTGACAGTCTAATTATAAAGAAAGGAATGATAAATAGGATTAGACAAAGAACGACAATAATAATGAGTGAAATGAGAAAAACATAAAGTACTAAGAAATGACTGAAAGAAAGACTTATTGGTTGTTGATATGGTTATTATAAAACATATCCTAGAGTGAGGAAAATTTATGAGATAAACCTGTGATTTGCAGGAGGGACCACAAGCGTGGTGCAACAGCAGCAGCAGGGGAGCACGAGTAGAGCTTCTATTGCAGGTAGGTGATCCACACATATACTTTCTAGTTTAATTCTATGATTTAATAAGTTATTGATGTGAGATGTGAATTACTAAATGTTGGATATTAAGAGAAAGGAGAAAAGTTTGCAAAATGATGCTGATATTTGGATAGTATTCTTAATGTATGTGTATTCAAGGTGAACGGTTGTTTTGTGAATTGCCAAGTGATGAAATTATAGCTGATAAAGAAAATATGAGAAGTGTGATTCGGGGCGTGAACTAGCATACATTTAGTGTATGTTAGGATCCCGAGTAAGGGGATCACCATGTATTGACTAGCATACATTTAGTGTATGTTAGGATCCCGGGTAAGGGGATCACCATGTATTATCTAACATACATTTAATGTATGTTAGGATCCCGGGTAAGGGGATCGAGATGTATTGACTAGCATAATTTAGTGTATGTTAGGATCTCGGGTAAGGGGATCACCATATATTGACTAGCATACATTTAGTGTATGTTAGGACCCCGGGTAAGGGGATCACCTTGCATCGACTCCTACAAAAAGATGATGATAACAGAGAAATTGATATCGGTAATGTGTTAAGCGGAAATAATCATGGGTGGTTTTATGAGATCGTGAATGGAGGTTGATAATAGAAGAGGAAATGGTTTTTAGTAGTTGAAGGAGAATAGGTCTCTAATAAGAACCAAAAGGGAGAAGTGAATAAAATATGAATGTATGTTGCCTTTTTAAATTGCTGGATATTTGTATTGCTATATTATTGTGATATTCATATTTCAATAATATGTATTTTATTTTCAGGACCATCGCATGCACGTCAGGAGTAGATTCTAGCTTAGGTTCTTTTTTTTTGTAATTTAGGTTCTAGGGAGTATACCCTTGTATTTGGTAATATTACAACTTTTATTTAACTCAATTTGTATAATTGATGTTTAAACTTGAATAGATGAATTTAATTCGGTAGTTTATATAACTATGTTCCATTAAGCATGTTTATATCTTTAACCATCCATAATTATAATTGTTGTACAATGTATATCATCAACATTGTGGTTGATATGGATGGTGATGTTTGTGGGATTGACACTCTGGATGATTGGGCTGAATTGAGTTGGAGATGCGATATATTAGAAGTGTAAACAGGTCGTATGTCGATAACTTCGAACCTCCCGGTATAGGGGGGACTCCGTCGAAATTTCGGTAAATTTTAATATGAAAACCATGAATATATATATATATATATATATATATATATATATATATATAAGAAAAAAAATTTCTCTATTTTCGGTTGACATAAGAGTGTTGTTTTTATCTCCAAGTAGGGGATGTTACATTTTGGTATCAGAGCTGAGGTTGCTATTCCAGGGATAGGAATGAGTATAAGGTTTTGAAATGTGGTTCAGGATAGTGAGAACGAGGCAAGGAGCCAGGACTGATCCATTCTCAGTTCGGGGAAGTGATCAGAGTCTTCATTATGAAAGTGATTTAGAATGGGATCCCTTGACAAACACTTCCTCTCATGTACCTGCAACATCAGTATACTCTGAAAGACGCGAGTCAGTGAGACTTTGAGATGATTTGTTGTCCCGTTAGGTTGGGGTAACAATGCCCGATGTATTAGACATAGCAGGAGAAAATATACCCCTATCAGTGGCATCGGTAGACGAAACGAACCCATTTTAGGATCTTGCTTCTATGGATCATATAGTGAGAGCTGTAGCAGCAGGAATGGCAGCGGGAGCCTCCAGTGTAGCTTCTAGATCAGGGGGAGTAGTCACCATAGTGCAGTGGGTGGGGTGTATGAGAGGGATAGGTTGTATGATTTACCATGGTGAAGAGGTTGCTGGGCTTAGGCTAAAAAAAAAGAAAAAAAAGGGAAAGAGTATAAATCAGATGTAGGTGCCAGAGATTTGACAGCTTTTATAGAGGGGTAAAACTATATATTGGAGGGTCAGAATTGAGGGTAGATCTTTTGCCGTTAGAGTTATATGATTTTGACTTGAATCTGGGCATGGCTTGGCTAAGTAAACATAAGACATAAGTGGATTGTTTCACCAAGACAGTGACAATCCAAGGAATAGGTGATAAAAGAGTAGTGGTTAAAGGGGAACAAAAAGATATTCCAAGTTGTGTAATCTTAGTCTTGGTAGCTAGAAAGTTACTGAGGAAGGGTTGTTCTGTTTGGTTAGCCCTTGTAAGAGAGCTGGAAAGGGTAGTATAGATTTGGCTAGTATTCCTGTTGTGAGGGAGTTTCGAGATGTATTCTCAAAAGAGTTGCCTGGATTACCTCCCATAGAGAAATTGAAGTTTCCATAGAAACCATTCCAGGAATTCCTTCTATAACCCAGTCTCCTTATAGGATGACACCTATGGAATTGGCTGAACTGAAGGTCCAGCTTCAGGAATTGTTAGATAAAGGCTTCATTCGGCCTAGTAACTCGCTCTAGGGAGTTTCGATATTGTTTGTAAAAAAAAAAAGGATGGCACACTTTGTTTGTGCATTGATTATTGTCAATTGATTAAAGTGATGGTGAAGAACAAGTACCCATTCCCCTGAATAGATAATTTGTTTGATCAGTGGAAGGGTGCTAAGAGATTCTTTAAGATAGAGCTAAGATCTGGATATCGCCAATTGAGAATTAAGGAACAAGACAGACAATTGACTGCATTCCAAACAAGATATGGACATTACGAGTTTTAGTGATGCCTTTTGGGTTAACCAATGCTCCAGCCATGCTTATGGACTTGATGAATCAGGTGTTTCAGCCTTACCTGGACCAATTTGCGAGGGTATTTATTGACAATATCTTGGTGTATTCAAGCTCTTACTTGGAGTATGAACAACATCTAAGGGTTGTGCTACAAACTATAAGGGAGAATCAATTATAGGCAAAGCTGGATACGTGTGAGTTTTAGCTCAAGGAAGTAATTTTTTTGGGCTATGTAATATCCGTAGAAGGAATATTATGGATCCAAGAAAGGTAGAGGCTGTTTTGAAATGGGAAAGACCTACCAACGTGATAGAAATCTGGAGTTCTTGGGTCTTGCTAGGTATTATAGGAGGTTTATTGAGGGGTTCTCCACCATAGCATCACCTTTGACTAAGTTGACCCGCAAAGAAGTCAGGTTTGTTTAGTCGGGAGAGTGTGAAGCGAGCTTTCAAGAACTGAAGGAAAGACTCATTTCTGCTCTTGCGCTGGCCCTTCTATCTAGACACAAGGGTTTATGGTATATAATGATACCTCAAGAAGGGGTCTAGGATGGGTGTTGATGCAACACGAGTGTGTGATTGCTTTTGCATCAAGACAACTAAAGTCGTATGAGGTGAATTACCCAATTCATGGCCTAAAACTTGCAGCAGTGGTGTTTGCCTTAAAAGTATGAAGACATTGTTTGTGTGGGTCACAAATTTTAATCTTTACAAACCATAAAAGTTTGAAGTATTTAATGTCACAGAGGGAGTTGAATATGTGACAAAGAAGATGGGTAGAGTTAATAAAAGATTATGATTGTGTGATTGACTACCATCCTAGTAAGGTTAATGTTGTAGCCGATGCATTGATTAGGAAGGGAAAAACAGTGATGAACGATATAGACATGCAAGTATAGTGGAATTGAATAAATTAGGCTTGCAACTAAGTGTAGGGCCTGAGGGATCACTATTAGCTTAGTTAAAGATCCGATCTATGCTTCGAGACAAGGTCGTGGTGGCTTAACAGGTAGATGAAAAAGTGAAGGATATCAAGGAGAGTGTAAACCAAGGTATCGAGAAAGCATTCCAAATCTTATCGGGTAGGCTAATAGTTATTGGTAGGCGAATTTATTTACCTGATCATAAGACTTTGAAGGATGAAGTATGGAGAGAAACTCATGAATCCCGATTTGCTACTCATCCTGGAAGTACGAAGATGTATTAAGATTTAAAGGAATACTACTGGTGGCCAAATATGAAGAGGGAAATAACAAAAATTGTGTCAAACTGTGGGATTTATCAACAAGTAAAATAGAACACCAGAGACCTACAGGGGATTTATAGTTATTATTGGTTCCAGAATGGAAATGGGAGGATATTTCTATGGATTTTATGACAGGATTACCTAGGGGAAAGAAGGGGAATGATGCTGTATGGGTGGTTATGGATTGACTGACAAAGTCTATTTTTGTTTTCCTATAAAAATGACTGATTCGGTGGATACGCTAGCAAAATTATATGTAAATGAAGTAATCAGACTTCATGGAGTGCCAATGTCGATTATGTCGGAGCGGGATCCAAGGTTCACGTCGAGATTATGGCCTAGTTTACAAAGAGCATTAGGGACAAAGTTGAATCTAAGCACAACATCTCATCTTCAGACGGATGGTGACACAACCAAAAGATTGATGTCTTCTCCCAAGTGCAGGAGTGTCAAAGTAATAAATAACCCGGCAAGACTAGGGTCGAACCACAAGGAGTAATAGTAATAGTAATAGTAATAGTAATAGTAATAGTAGTAGTAATAATAATAATACCAATAATACTATTAATAATGATAATAATAAAGATGATGAAGAAGAAGAAGTTGATGAGAACTTTGAGATGGAAGATTAATGTAAGGATTAAACAATGATAATAACAAATGTCAAGATTAGAGGATCCACTAATGGTATTTCAAACAAGTATAGTATAAAACTCTTATTATTCAATTGGAAACCACACACAAAGGAGGTTCCAATCAGATTATAAATTGTTATCATGATTACATTAGTTATCTTATTCGAATAATGCTAATACTTGTAAATGTTGTCATGCATTCATGATTATAACTTATGTTAACAACAAATCAAGTTCCTTTCATAGCTCAGGTGTCAGTTATACCATACAGTATGGGCTATGAAAGTGCCAAGTATTTGTTGTACTAAGTGTTATACAACATAAATCTAGATTAACCATTTAACAAGCAAAGTATTAAAAGTGAACAAGATAACAAATATAAAGCATATTAGTATCCAACATTAAAGTCCATGTTAAGTTTATATTATACTTATTCTTACACCATTAGTGTACCCTTTTCACCTTGACATAATTAACCTAGCTAGACATAATGAAAGAAAAAAACATAAATAAACAAAATAAGAACATAAATGAGAAAGAAGTTAACTAAGTAAAAAAAAGGAAATGAAAAGCATAAACAAGAGATTAATATAAACAAAACTTAAGTATTACAAAAGAGAGAGAGAGAGCAAGAGCATGATCTTGATATGAACACCAAGATTCCTAAATACATGGCAAATGCCCCCTTTTATAGGCCAAAATTCAGAAATATTGGTTTGTCGACTAATTGATGAATAGGTGGCCACATCTTGACTTGGTGACAATTCTTATCTTCTTGTCTGCCAAAAATGTCATTGATAACGACATAATTTGAACAAACTTCAATCATGAAAGTTCTAGGAAATTATCTCATCTTTCCAGGGTAAAATTTGAGATCATTTGGACTTCTAAAACTCGAGATATGGGCTGAATACTTAATAGTGTCTGGGCTACAGGACAAATTCAGACTTCTTTGTTGTTGCTATAATTTGGACTTGAAAATGGCTTTGTTAAATATTGGGCTCCCATGAAAGTTGCAGGCCTATGTCTTACCTTTCCATCCACATAAAGTAGACCTAAATCCGAGATCTACAGCTTCAGATATGACCCGTTACCGAACAATGTTCCAGTTTGGACTGCACCAACATCTCTTTTCTAAGTTTGGTCATCTCTTTGTCCTTTCAATTTCAATACTTCAACTCATCAATCAATTCTTTCATTTATGTGATAGGCCTACATTTAAGATGAACATTTACCATAAATTAAAGGTATCTTATATTATTAGATATGTTATTATAAAACATGCTTTGGTTAAGGAGTTATTGATACTTCAAGTGCAAAATGATGATATAGAACCTTGATAAAAATGCACTTTTAAGTACTAATCAGATGGTCAATCTGGAAGGACTATTCAAACTCTTGAGGATCTTCTAGGGTCCTGTGTGCTGGAGTTCGGAGGGAACTGGGAAGATCTCCTGCCATTGATGGATTTACTTATAATAATAGCCATCAAGCTACTATTGGTATGGCTTCATATGAAGCATTGTATAAAAGGAAATGTCGTACCTAATTTGTTGGGAGGAAGTAGGAAGAAAAAAAAAGAAGAAGCTTTGGGGACCTGAAATTGTACAACTGATATCTAACAAGGTGAGGGTGATCAAAAAGAGGATGAAAGAAGCCCATGATAGACAAAAAAGTTACGCAGATCGCAAAAGAAGGCCGTTGGAATTCCAAGTGGGGGATAAAGTATTTTTGAAGGTGTCTCCTTGGAAAGGCATCATTCGATTTGGAGTAAAAGGGAAATTAGCCCCAAGATATATTGGCCCTTTTAAGATTAAGGAAAGAATCGGGCCCGTTGCTTATCAATTAGAATTGCCTGTATATTTGGATAAGATTCACAATGTGTTACAAGTGTCATTGTTGCGAAAGGCCAAGATAGACCCCTCAAGGGTATTGCCACAGGTTCCTTCGAAGATTAAAGAGGATTTAACCATGAAAACTAAGCCTGTCAAGATCTTAGATCGAGATGAGAAGTTGTTGAGGAATAAGAAAGTTCCCTTGGTGAGAGTATTATGGAGAAGCTCTCAAATAGAAGAAGAAACATGGGAAAGAGAATTTGAGATAAAGGAGAAGTTTCCCCACTTATTCTCCGACATAGGTACGTAACTTGAATTTCGAGGATGAAATTTTTTTATTATGAGGGGAGAATATAAATCCCGAGATAATCAAGGCTGGATTAAATTAAAGAAAATAAACTAAACTAAAAAGAAGTGGGGGCAAAACGAATACATTTAAAGAAAATAGGGTCTAAATGCAAATAAAAAAAATTATAGAGCATAAATACTACTCTTCTTACCAAAAACAAATCTGCAACTATCGTGAAGAAAGAAGAGGGGGAGATTTGGTATCTATTTTTACAGATCAAGAAAGAAACACCAAATTTCAACTTATCAAAGATTTAGGGTTATAAGTAAAAACAAACACTGGTAGGCAAGGGATTAACAAGAAGAGAAGAGGGGAGGGTCGGCTGTCATTAGAAAGAAAAGGAGGGATCGAGACTTTGATTCGTATCGGGTAAAATATTCTAAACATGACCTTATGAGTTGTTTTAAAGTTGATTATGAATCGATGCCTGATGTTAATTATAGATTTGAGTTCTCTAACTCCAGATATAGTTAAAAATATGAGGAGAGGTCAAACACTAACAGTTCAAAAATGGACAGTAACAATCCAAGTGTTTGTTGATGAGCGATTTTGACTATCTTAGAGGTAAAAATGGGTTCTCCTCAAATCATAGAACTTGTAGCCTCATGTCTTATCTTTCCAACGACATAAATTGTGCTTGAATTGGAGTTCTATAACTCCAGATATAGTTAAACATCTGAGGAGATGTCAGACAGTAACAATTCAAAAAAACGGACAGTAACAGTTGGACAGTAACAGTCCAAGTGTTTCTTGATGAGCGATTTTGACTATCTTTAAAGGAGAACTAGGTTCCCCTCAAATCATATAACTTGTAGCCTCATGTCTTATCTTTCCAACGACATAAATTTTGCTTGAATCGGAGTTCCATAACTCTAGATATAGTTAAAAATCTGAGGAGAGGTCAGACAGTAACAGTTCAAAAAAACAGACAGTAACAGTCCATATGTTTGTTAATGAGTGATTTTGACTATTTTAAAGGCAGAACTAGGTTCTCCTTAAATCATAGAAGTTGTAGCCTCATGTCTTATCTTTCCAACGACATAAATTTCACTTGAATCAGAGTTTTATAACTCTGAATATAGTTAAAAATCTGAGGAGAGGTCAAACAGTAACAGTTCAAAAACGGACAGTAACAGTTGGACAGTAACAGTCCAAGTGTTTGTTGATGAGCGATTTTGACTATCTTGGAGGCAGAACTGGGTTCTCCTCACATAGAACTTGTAGCCTCATGTCTTATCTTTCCAACGACACAAATTTTGCTTGAATCGGAGTTCTATAACTCCAGGTATAGTTAAAAATCTGAGGAGAGGTCAGATAGTAACAGTTCAAAAACGGACAGTAACGTTGGACAGTAACAGTCCAAGTGTTTGTTGATGAGCGATTTTGACTATCTTGGAGGCAAAACTGGGTTCTCCTTACACATTGAACTTATAGCCTCATGTCTTATCTTTCCAACGACATAAATTTCATTTGAATCGGAGTTCTATAACTCCAGATATAGTTAAAAATCTGAGGAGAGGTCAGACAGT
>Ga0325414_1003072_pt1 | contig 17246 bp, 11 predicted proteins | sample PopdelMetagenome_8_FD_206183 | JGI IMG/M metagenome (GOLD analysis project Ga0325414, IMG submission 206183) | Populus deltoides microbial communities from Bellville, Georgia, United States - Leaf-PdKOR-R3 | ecosystem: Host-associated > Plants > Phyllosphere > Phylloplane/Leaf | place: USA... | reverse complement strand
AACAACTACTTTCTCTCTCTAAGCCAAGAATTTGGTACCCCCTCTTTCTCCTCAACAAAAAAAAAAGACTAAAAAGAGAGGAAAATAAAGTTTGGTATTAAAATGTATTTTTTTAAAATTATAGAAGCTGGTCACTTAATAGGTAAAAAATATGGGAGATGAAAATGAACTTTTCAAACAAATTTCAAAGTCACCACCTATGTTACCTATATTTTTCACTTAAGTCCTCTTTCTATCAATTCAACCTTCCTTGCCACAAAAACATGCAATTGTGATGATTTGGGCTAAAGTGTGAAAAGAAAACGTTTGAGGAATAAAATGAAAATTTTTAAAAAGAATACACTATTACAATCTATAGTGAATTGTGAAAGAGTAAACATTAAAAATGACTACAATTAATTCCCTACATGTTTTAGTTTTGAATAGATTGTTTGAAGTGTGAATTTGATGCTTTCCTTTGAGACTTAAAAATTGATATCATGTTTATCAAACTTATTTTGTTAAAGAAAGAAAAGAAAAAAGAGAGATTGAAAATTTAATATTTTGTTTTCATTTTTATTCATTGATAAATTAAATGGCTTTGAATCTAATTGGTTTGAGAAACTAATTGGCTTTGAATCTATTATAAGAAGCCATCATTTTTTATTTTTCTTAATCCGTTTGGTTTCAAATATAAAGGCATTTGGTAATACTATCCTAAAAAATCATTCATAAGAGGTCATCACAAAGTTATGAAAATGGATGGAGATTTAGAAGAGAAATTCTATCTCTAGTTATAGTCGATGGTCAACTAGTTTTTTTTTTAAAATTTTATCATTCATTATTGAGTTTATTATGAATTGGTTTTTGTATTTTTTATCATATAATAAAATAAAAATAATTCAATTGAGTGAAGTCCATAACTCAAGTTACGAGTTTGACATGTTGACTTGGGTAAACCTAGCTTGTTTTCTTTTTTTTTTCTTTTGATTTATTTTTTTTGAACCCTACCTAGTTGACAAAGTCATGTCGGAACAACTCCCACATGATTTAATTTAAAACTTGAGTTAAGCAAATAGTTGAGTCAAGATTTCTCAAGGTTAAATTTATATATCGAGTTTAATGAGAATGTCAAGAAATTTCTGATGGTCTAAATAACAATTTTATTTGTTCCAAAAACTTTTTTATCCCAGCCGAGCATGGTTGATAAACTATTATATTAAAAAAAACTAAAACTAATCAAACTTTTATGTGGACCTCTCATATTTAATGTAGATTCACATGGTAAAATTACTATTTTTCCCTTACATACACAAGACTTATAACTTGGTGCGAGAGATAAAATAGTATTTTCCATGTGATTAAATTATCAATTCAAGTTCATAGGGATATCTAGGTCATTTTATGAGGAGTTCTAGGTGTTAAAAAGTTATAGTTGTATCCTTTTTCTTCACAAATGTTTCAAACAAATCACTTATAAATTCACTACCATGATCACTCATTATGTTTATAATAAAAAAACTTTTTTTATTTTCAACCTTCTTTGAAAACTTTACAAATTCATAAATAGTTTCATCTTTTGATTTTAAAAATAAAATCCATAAATATCTAGTAAAATCATCAACAATCACTAAAACATATATATTACCACTTAAGCTTTTATTTCTAGTTGGTCCAAATAGATCTATGTATAGCAAGTCTAAAGGTATTTAGGTAGAAATATGTTTTTTGCTCTTAAAAGATGTTTTCACTTGTTTACCCATTTGACAAGCATCACATAACCTTTTCTTTTTAAAAACAATATGAAGAAGACCTTTAACAAGTTCATTTTTGACAAGTTTAGAGAGCATATTCATGCTTATATGAATTAGTCTTCTATGCTAAAGAAAACTATCATTAATATTAGCAACAAGACAACTTTTTATCCTTATACATGCATTAGTCTTTATCTTATAAACGTTTCCTTTTTTATTTCCAACAAATATAACTTTGTTTTTTTTAAGGATTAAGCAACATGCATGATCAACAACAATAATATAGCCTTTATCACTTAAAGAATGACATGCATAAACCAAATGATCAATGACTCTATAATAATTGTATGTATGGTTTGGATCATATGATTGCTTGACTTTAACAAAGTAATTTTTCAAATACTTTTGGTTTTTTTATTGAAAACACATCTTTGACTAGCAAGCATGACTTTCAAAATCTTAGAACCTTACGTGGATTTAGCTAGTGTAGTGTTTAGCTTATCAACCTTTTCTTTTAAAACTTTGTTTTCCTCTTTAAGTTGGTTCATCTTATTACTATCATCAACTACAATGTATGTTTTCTTTTCCAAAATATCTTTCTTAAAAAGCAAATATGCTTGACTCTTTTTCAAAGAATTATATTTAGGTCCTAACTTTTTATATTCATCATATAATATTTTAAAAGCATCATGCAACTCATTATAAGAAAGGTTGGATTCATCATCCAAAGATTATACCTTATTATTTCTCTCAATGGACATGAAAAATATGTTTGCAATATGCTCTTTTTCATCACATGAACTAGAATTTGAGTCATCACTCTGTTGTTTTCATTGCTTATTTGTGATGACGATTCTTTTTTTTTGTTTTGGAGAAGAAGACAATCAGCCTTTATATGTCCTATCTTGTTGCACTTATAACATCTAAATGCTTCCTTGATAGATTCTTCCTTCTTGAAATTTGAGAATTTTCTATTCCTTTGTTTTTTTCTTAGACTGTTTCAAAATTGTCTTGTGATTAGTGCAATATCCTTCTCAACTTCATCATCATATTCAACATTATGCCCAGTTTTGAATGCAAAATTTTTCTGTGGCTTATCTTCTAGTTCTTACTTTTTCATGGTTATCTCATATGTCATCAATGATTCAATGAGTTCATCCAATTAAAGTTTGGTGAGATCCATTGCTTCTCAGATCGCCGTCACTTTTGCTTCCCAAGTCTTCGGCAAGGACCTAAAAGTTTTACTCACGATATCAGCATCAACATCGGAATTTTTCTTGGGAGGGAGGGTTGAATTGAAAGATAAGAAAATGAAGTGAAAAAAACAAGTTAAATAAGTGGCAACTTTGAAATTTGTACTAAAATTTCACTTTCATCCCCCATCTTTTTTGGCTCTTAAGTAACAGGTCCTTTTAATTTTAAAAAATTCAATTTTAAAATCAAACTTTATTTTCCTCATTTTCAGTCATTTTTTGGTGGGATGAGAGAGAGGGATTCGCTGGATTATAGCGTAGAAAGAGAAAGTTGTTGTTGGAAACGATTCTAACTACCAAAACGATTGATTTTTTTTTCCAAATGGTTCTACATATTAAGAGGAGTTCGAACTTTGTGTTTTTTCTTTTCTTAAAAGTGATTAAAAAAACAGATCTGAGTTCGAGAAGATTTTTTTATTTCAGGTTGATTTCTAGTTTTAAGGTGTTTTTCTATATTTTTTAGGCTATTTATTAGTTTAACAAGGTTCATAAGGTGCCTTCTAAGTGTTTTGGGTCAAAATGGGTTGAAAATGATTTTTTGAATAAAAAAACACGAAGCCTGTTTTTTGGACACCATTGTGGCTGGAATCTAAGAATCCAAATGACGTGTCGTCTAGTTTTTTTCATAAGAAATTGGAGCAAATGACAAGTCTGACCTTGAAGGCCCACATGTGAGCCATTTCTTGATAGGCCAAGCATTTGGCTTAGCTTACCAGACTTAGCAGCATCTGACCTTGTTCTTTTTTTTTCTTTGATTTTTTTAATAAATGCCTTTTTTATATGGTTTTTTCTACATAATTCTTGAGTTTATGTTTTAATTAATACCCATTTTCTATGATTGTTTTTGCTTATTTAGCATTTTTTTTAAATGGTGATAATTTTTTAATTATATTAGGTGTATTTAATTTTTGAGGAGGTTGGTATGATTCATCTGTATTTTTTTATATATATTTTATATAGATTAAAACTTAAAAAAACAACTAAAAATGTTTTATTTTTTATAATATTTTTAATATGTATAACCTTGCACAATATTTTTTTTCTTTTATTTTATTCATTAAATTTTATGTGTGTGTCGATTTATGTTACAAATTGATTTTAATAAACAAATTCATTTAACACAACCAAGTAAATAATCTGTGTTGTAATATTAAATATCTTGATCTATATTTGTCTCTTAATTTTTTCAATTTTATTTTTATTTATCATCATTTTTTTTTCTATTGAAATATCTTGACCTCATGACCTAGGATACACAATAAACATGTAATGTGAACATATCTCATGTCCAAGTCACGGGTTTCATGTGTTAGCCCAGCTTTGCTTGGGATAATATTTTTTTATTTGTTGTTGTTTCCTTATTTTTTATCGTATTATTAAATTAATCAAGATTTGACTTGGTTATTGAGTTTCTCTTACTTCTTTAAGAACTTAATTGTCACCTAAAAGTTTTTTCCGGTTAAATGTTTTTTGGTCTAGTCCGCCACATTGTGCGGGCTTCCAATCTAGTTATTAGCTATAATTTAAAGGTTCCTTGAAAAAAACTTAACATATTGTATATATGGATAGCCATATCAAAGGAGGACAACTAGTTTTTATCCATTAATTTTTTGATTGTCTCTCTTTTTTATCCTTTAGTTGTTTTGGAGATGGACTTAAACTCTCATATTATTTGATTCCCTCTTTTTTGTTAATCAGTATTCAACCCCCTCTATTTTTTTTCAAAAATGTATTTGAAAAATAGAGGGTAACAAATGGGTTATGACACGTGGATGGAGTATATGTGCAGTCTTTTTTACACGTGGGTAATTTGCTAGTGCATAAAGGTTAATCACCACCACTGTACAATCGTAGTTTTAGTTTTTTTTTGGTTGACATTAGAAGCTCCTGAAGGTCTTTTTTGAACACTAATGCACTAATTTGCTCTAAATAATTTGTAATGTGTTATTGATTTTTATATATGTTGTTTGATTTTCAAATTGTTATGGATCTGGATTGTGGTATGGCAACCTCGTGGGTATGACATTCCTAGGGTTTATGAAATCAATACCCTATAATGGTGTTGAGAGGTTTGGGTTTCATTTTTTTTGTTTCTTTGAGGCATAATAGTTTTGTATATGTATGAAAATTTTATGCATATATAATTGTATTTGTGGTGGTGTGTAAGTTGTCATCTATTTTAAAAGCCTAACTTATGATTAAATGACTTATTTTCAGCTCTTATCGTTGGATGTTGACTATCAAGTATTTAAATTGGCGAATAGACTTTTCTTATTCATTATATGTTTTTTTAGTTATAGTGTGTAAGTTATTACTTATTTCAAGAACTCATACCAGGATTAAAGGACTCAATCTTCACTTCCATTCTTAAATGTTGACAATCAAGAATTAATCGTCCCCAAGGGGCGTAGCGTGATGGCAAAGGGTTTGAGATCTGCATAGCAGGTCTCGAGTTCGAGTCAGGGCGTGCACCTCTTGTAAGAGCCTGGGACAGCCGGGGTTTTACTCCCTCACTTGGGCCCACAAAGTGCGCTTTCCGGGGGGGTGAGGTTTTCTCGAATCCAAAAAAAAAATCAAGAATTAATCAGTACATATTTATGTGATTTTTATGTTTATTTTTATATATGATGTATAAGTTATCATTTATCCTGAGAACTTAACCTAGGATTAAAAGACCCATTTCTCGACTTCTATTCTTAGATGTTGATTATAGGGTATTTGAATTGGTGAATACAAGTCTATAATCATGTTGATATGTACTATTTGTTTTTATGTGAAATATCTTCCTTAATATTGTAAGCAAGTTGGGTTAGATCGACATGATTCCACATAGACTCATAAAAAATAAGTGGTGTCTTTTGGGCTCATTTTAATCCATATAATCCTCTTAGGTTCAATGCTCATTAATAACTCAACATCCTAGTGAGTCAAACTCCTAACTATTTTTGTAATGATGATTATGTTGTTCTTTAGCTTAAATTCAAAACCACTGTCTTAGTTTAAACTCTATAACAAAACATGTTTGTTTAGGCAATCTCGAGCATGAAGAATACTTTTTTTTTTTAACAAACAATAAGACAACTTATCTTATGTGGAATGTATATGGTGATTGTTATCTTTCCTATTACATTACTAGCCTATTACCTAGAACTTTTAAAAGACCACTCAGGATTTCCTAATTGTCATAAATCTAGGTCGTGACTTCTTTTTTCAATTTTATCCTTAGTTTCGTCGAGTTGTCCCCTATAACGATACCTTTTTTTTTAAAAAAAAATACTCCTATTTTTTTAAAATCATTATTCTAGTACAAACTCCATAACAAGTAAAACTCCACAAATAAAATCAGCACATCCATATAAAATTAAATAATTGTATATAAAATCAACATATCTATAGAAAATCAACACATTAAACCTCTTACAACTTGTCTTCTCAACTGTATTGTGGGGGAGTGATTCCATCTTATTGCATCTTAAAAAATAAATCTCTAAAGACTTCATATTCTTAAAATGGCCACACAATAACGCATACCTAAACACTTTAAATAAAATCACAATACATATACATATACATATATATATATATATATATACATATAAACTCAATACATGTTACAAATTATTCAAATAAACAAAAATTTGTTTGAGATCCAAAAATGATCTTAGAGAGCGAATGGAACTAGGACTAACAATGGTGGTTCATGGTTTATATGTGTTAAAGAATGGACATATATATGGCACGTGGTTAAACTCGTTGGTAAAGAAGGGAGGCGTGTGATCTTTTAAATACAGTGCACCTCCTTTTTCTCTTCCTTCCTACATAAATAATGTAGTTTATCATTGCTCCAGGTAGGAGATCAAACCCTTAAAAGTTTTGGCTAGAGGTGTTGTGTTATTATCGCGGGCTGGAAAGAAACAATGGTTGTTGTGGTTTTGATCAACATGGGCTAGAGATGATGGCAAGTGATGAAATTGGCTTAGTCTAGTGGTTTAGGAATTTCAACAGGGAAGGCTAGTTGTTATATGAAACAACAAATGCAGATTGGAGAGAGATCGACGAAGAAAAGGCTAGGTTTTCCAGTCTTTTTTTCCTTTCATTTCCTTTCTTTTTTTCTTTTCCTTCTCTCTTTTTCTGGTCATATTTTTTTTCTCGGTGAATCTTCCTCTCTCAATTTTTCTATCTAGGCTCCCATTTTTTTTTTTTTACCTTTTATTTCTAGTCTCTAGTCTCCTAGTCAATTTTTCTCTTTGATTTCTCTTTGTAATCTCTTTTTTTTCTTTTTTTCTCTATTTATGGTATATTTATAACTCATTTACGTGATTTTTTATCCCCTTTTATCTTTAAATGTTTTTTTTATCTCGTTACCATATTGTTTTCTTTATCCACTTGTCTTTCTATCTGTTTATCCCATAATTGGTTGAAGAGGGCCTAAACTTTCATATTTTTCAATTCTTTCCTTTTTTGCTTATCATTTCACTCATTAGTATTACTTTTCATTTTTAATTTTTAATTTTCAATTTTTAATATTTTTTTTTTTTGAAACATGATTGAAGAACGAGGGGTCAAAATGGGTTATAACAGTTACTCTCTTTCTACAATACTTATAGGACAAAGATATTGAAAATTTAATTTTTTCTTTAAATCTTATAGTAATTCTGTAAAAAGAAAATAACATCATAATTTTTTTTTCTCCTTTCAAAATAAAGTAAATGAAGAAAAACAACCTCGTCAAGAAGTAACTACCCTCATTGAAATATAGTAAAACAAACAAATAACCCTATTAAAAAGCAGTAACCCTCAATAAAACAAAACAAACAAATAATCTTATTGAGAAGTAGTTATCCTTAAAGAAAAATATAGCAATCAAACATATAGTCTTATCGAGAGTTGACCATCCTTAAAATAAACTAAAACAAACAAATAACTTTATCAAAACAAACAAAAAAAAATCTCATTAAGAGATGACTACCCTTTTTAACAAAACAAAATAGTCTCATCGAGAGATAATGTAAAACCCAGGGAAAAATAAAGGTTGCAAAAATTGCAAACTAACTACATGAGAAATAAAAGTGAAGAAATTCATGCATATGGTTAAATAAAAACAGGATTTCAGAAATTTTTGGATATAAGTTTCTAGATGAAATATTTCGAGACATTATAAATCAACATAAAAATATTGAGGGTTGGATTAAAATAATGAAAATAAACTAAACTAAAAGTTGTGGGGTGAAATTATAAGAAATGAAAAGAGGTATGACTTAATTATAAGAAGAAAAAAAAAGATGTGGAGGCCTAAATGCAAATAAAAAAAATTATAGAGCATAAATACTCTTATTCTCACCAAAAATCTGCAGCAATCGTAAGGAAAGAAAAGAGGGAGTTTTTGTATCCATTCTTGTAAAATCAAGAGAGAAACACCAAAATTTCAAGAACCCATCCAAGATTAAGGGTTTATAGATGGAATAAACACTTGTGGGCAAGGGATTAACCAGAAAAAATTGAACAAGAAGAGAAGATGAAGGGCTGGCTGTCATTAGATAAGAAAAGAGGGAGTTGAAAATCTTCAACTGATTGGAGATCAAAACCTTAATTCGTACCGGGTAAAGTGTTCTAAACATGATCTTATATGTCATTTCAAATTCGATAATGAATTGATACCTTGATGTGAGTTATAGATTAGGGTTTTTAGACTTGAATTAGGGGAAAAGGTATTTGTTGTTAAAATTAAGTTAATTCATAGGTGGTATGTGATTGGGGATGTGAAACCATGATAATTTACCCAATTCAAGTGTTTGTTGATGAGCGATTTTGACTATTTTAGAGGCAGAACTTGGTTCTCCTTAAACATAGAACTTGTAGCCTCATGTCTTAACTTTTCAACAACACTAATTTCGCTTGAATCGAAGTTCTATAACTCCAGATATGGTTAAAAATCTAAGTAGAGGTCAGACAGTAACAATTTAAAAACGAGACAGTAACAGTTGGATAGTAACAGTCCAATTGTTTATTGATGAGTGATTTTAACTATCTTAGAGGCAGAACTGAGTTCTCCTTAAATCATAGAACTTGTAGCCTTATGTCTTAGCTTTTCAATGGCACTAAGTTCGCTTGAATTGGAGTTTTATAACTCCATATATGGTTAAAAATCTAAGGAGAGGTCAAACAGTAACAGTTCAAAAATGAGACAGTAACAGTTGGACATGAACAGTCCAAGTGTTTGTTGAAGAGTGATTTTGGCTATCTTAAAGGCAGAACTGGGTTCTCCTTAAATCATAGAACTTGTAGCTTCATGTCTTAGCTTTTTAATGGCACTAAGTTCACTTGAATCGGAGTTCTATAACTCCAGATATGGTTAAAAATCTAAGAAGAGGTTAGACAGTAACAGTTCAAAAACGAGACAGTAACAGTTGGACATTAACAATCAAGTGTTTATTGATGAGTGATTTTGACTATCTTAAAGGTAGAACTGGATTCTCCTTAAACATAGAACTTGTAGCCTCATGTCTTAGCTTTTCAACGACACTAATTTCACTTGAATCGGAGTTCTATAACTCCAGATATGGTTAAAAATCTGAGGAGAGGTCAGACAGTAACAGTTTAAAAACGAGACAGTAACAGTTGAACATTAACAGTTCAAGTGTTTGTTGACGAGTGATTTTGACTATCTTAGAGGCAGAACTGGGTTCTCCTTAAACATAGAACTTGTAGCCTCATGTCTTAGCTTTCCAACAGCACTAACTTCGCTTAAATTGGAGTTCTATAACTCTAGATATGGTTAAAAATCTGAGGAGCTGTCAGACAGTAACAGTTTAAAAACGAGACAGTAACAGTCGGACATTAACAGTCCAAGTGTTTGTTGATGAGTGATTTTGACTATCTTGGAGGCAGAACTGGGTTCTTCTTAAATCATAGAATTTGTAGCCTCATGTCTTAACTTTCCAACGATACTAACTTTGCTTGAATCAGAGTTCTATAACTTCAAATATGGTTATAAATTTAAGAAGAGGTCACAGTAACAGTTAAAAAATGAGACAGTAACAGTTGGACATTAACAATTCAAATGTTTGTTGACGAGTGATTTTGACTATCTTAGAGGGAGAACTGGGTTCTCCTTAAATCATAGAATTTGTAGCCTCATGTCTTAGCTTTCCAACGACACTAATTTCGCTTGAATTGGAGTTTTATAACTTCAGATATGGTTAAAAATCTAAGGAGAGGTCAGACAGTAACAGTTAAAAAACAAGACAGTAACAGTTGGACAGTAACAGTCCAAGTGTTTGTTGATGAGTGATTTTTTACTATCTTAGAGGCAGAACTGGGTTCTCCTTAAATTATAGAACTTGTAGCCTCATGTCTTAGCTTTCCAACGACACTAACTTCGTTTGAATCGGAGTTCTATAACTCCAGATATGGTTAAAATTTTGAGGAGAGGTCAGATAGTAACAGTTCAAAAATGAGACAGTAATAGTTGGACAGTAACAGTCTAAGTGTTTATTAACAAATGATTTTTTACTATTTTAGGGGCAGAACTAGGTTCTGCTTAAATCATAGAACTTGTAGCCTCATGTCTTAGCTTTTCAACGACACTAATTTCGCTTGAATCGGAGTTCTATAACTCCATATATGGTTAAAAATCTGAGGAGAGGTCAGGCAGTAATAGTTCAAAAACGAGACAGTAATAGTTGGATAGTAACAGTCCAATTGTTTGTTAATGAGCAATTTTCACTATCTTTGAGGCAGAACTGGGTTCTCCTTAAATCATAGAACTTGTAGCCTCATGTCTTAGCTTTCCAACGACACTAATCTCACTTGAATCGGAGTTCTATAACTCCAGATATAGTTAAAAATCTGAGGAGAGGTCAGATAGTAACAGTTCAAGAATGAGACAGTGACAGTTAGACAATGACGGTCCAAATATAAAGAAAGGAATGATAACTGGGGTTAGACAAAGAACGATAATAATAATAATGGGTGAAATGAGAAAAATGTAAAATATTAAGAAATGACTGAAAGAAAAACTTACTGGTTGTTGATATGGTTATTATAAAACATATCCTTGAATGAGGAAAATTTATGAGATAAACCTGTGATTTGCGGAAGGGACTACAGGCGTGGTGCAACAGTAACAGCTGGGGAGCACGAGTAGAGCTTCTATTACAGGGAGATGATCCACACCTATACTTTCTAGTTAAATTCTATGATTTAATATGTTATTGATGTGAGATGTGAATTACCAAACTTTGGATATAGGGAGAAATGAGGAAAGTTTGCATAATGATGCTGATATTTTGGATAATATTCTAAATGTATATGTATTCAGGGTAAACGGTTGTTGTGTGAATTGTCAAAGGATGAAATTATCGTTGACAAAGGAAATATGAGAAGTGTGATTTGGGGCGTGAACTAGCATACATTTAGTGTATGTTAGGATCCCGGGTAAGGGGATCAATCATGTATTGGCTAGCATACATTTAGTGTATGTTAGGATCCCAGGTAAGGGGATCACGATGTATTGACTAGCATACATTTAGTGTATGTTAGGATCCCGGGTAAAGGGATCACCTTGCATCGACTCCTACATGGTGATGATGATAACAGTGAAATTGGTATCGATAATGTGTTAAGTGGAAATAATCATGGGTGGTCTTATGAGATTTTAAATGGAGGTTGATAATGGAAGATGAAAAGGTTTTTAGTAGTTGAAGGAGAAAAAATTTCCAATGAAAACCAAAAGGGAGAAGTGAATAAAATATGAATGCATGTTTGCCTTTTTAAATTGCTTGATATTTGTATTGTTATATTATTGTGATATTCATATTTCAATAATATGTATTTTGTTTCAGGGTCATCGCATGCACAATAGGAGTAGATTCTAGCTTGGGTTCACTTTTTGTAATTTAGGTCCTAGGAAGTATATCCTTGTATTTGGTAATATTACAACTTTTATATATACTCAAATTGTATAATTGATGTTTAAACTTGAATAGATGAATTTAAGTCTGTAGTTTTGTATAACTATGTTCCATGTATGCATGTTTATATCTTTATCCATCCATAATAATAATTGTTATACAATGTATATCATAAACATTGTGGTTGATATGAATGATGATGTTTGTGGGACCGAGACCCAGGATGATTGGGTTGAATTGAGTTAGAAGATGCGGTATATTAGAAGTGTAAACAAGTCGTATGTTGATAACTTGGGACCTCCCAGTATAGGGAAAACTCCGTCGAAATTTCGGTGGACTTTCATACAACCACAATGAATAGATATAGAAAAAAAATTTAATCACTCTGTTTATTAGTTAACATGAGAACGTTGTTTTATCCTGGAAATGGGAATGTTACAGATAATTACCCTTAAAACAATATAAATAAAGTAAAACAATCTTTTTGATAGACAACTACAATTAAATTAATGTGAAACACTATCTTGATTATAGAATTTAATTTGACTTATATGGCAATGAGATTTGGCCAAAGATATCCTGATTACATACCATGCTTGAACTTGTTATCTTTCATTTTCTTTATAATGTCTTATATGCAGTAACTTAATCTAATTTTATCATTAAATGATATTTTTTAAAGTTAAAGGAAAACATAAATTATGAATTTTGAAAGTTCAATCTTCTTTTTTATGTCATTATATCTTTAAAGATCTTTGGCTTTGAAGGTGTCTCTAAATTTGGTCACTTCATACTTGAATTATGTGAGTGACATAAATGCCCTTTAAGAGTGCTGCCATTTTTTCTTTATGTGTTTTTTTATTATTATTGAATGTGCATAGCTAGTACATTATCTTAACCTGGCCCATGTTAACTTTGCTTGTCATTTTTCATAAGTGTAATCTAAGGATATCACCATTGCCATGAAGAAGTTATTACATCTACCACTCTTAGTTTATGATTGTGTTTTTCAAATAATAATTTGGCTATTGTCATTACTGTGGATTCTTTCAAATCGAATTGCTTTCCAGCTAATCTAATTATGTTTATTTTTTCTAGTAGCCATCATAAATCATGTATGCATCATCATCATCATTATTTTTTCCAAGAATTTTACAAAATCAATTAATAAAATTTTTTTATTGTAAAACATTCTTCCCTTCTTATTTTTATGAAATTATCTTTTTTGTTTTAGGATCAAACCATAAATTTTAATGATTGTGCTAATGTAAGTCCAATTAATGAAATGAAATAATTGAGATGTAAATTTAAAAGATTTTCATTACAAAAAAATTTAGATTTCTTTGGTCAAAATCACAAAACATGTCATTTAAGTGTTATAGTGTAATTTTTTATGTTTTTTTTGGTATATAATGAAATGGGTAGTGGTTGGAATTGTGAAGAAAATGTCATGAATGGGTATTTGACAAATAAAGGACTATTTTAGAAATAAAAAAGTTCGATTTTAAAATGAGAGTTTTGACTTGTAAAAATGGAAGGCATCTTGCTTCGCTTTGTGTTAAATTCTTATTCAATGATGAAAACCCATAACTAATTATAATTAAAAAAAATGATATCTAGCATATAAACAAGTCATGATTTTGCTTGAAAAAAAATTTCTTCTTCCTAGAGGCTAAATACTTATTAATATAAACAAATTATTTTTATTTATCATAAATGACTTTTAAAAACATGTAATGTAGGTTAAGGTTTATGGTTATATAAAAAAAAAAGAGAAATGCATAAGGCTCAAAAGGTGTTTAAAGATACAAAGAAATAAGATCACTTATTTATATATGGAGATCGTTAAGCTTTTCACCTTGATTTTGACATTTGAACGATCGATCTCACTACAATCTCAATTCTTCAAGTCTTATGTTTTTTCATTGAAATTTTACATTTAATTATGGAATTTCCATCACAATTTCACTTGTTTCTCATTCCTTTTCTCTTAACACTTTTATCCCTTTCATATTTTTTAATTTTTTTTATTTACAGAATTTCATTGATGATCTAAAAACTTCCACACATGCCTTCAATAAGAGGTTTGATCTTAGTTTGAGTAATTATCCAAGAAATATTTAAAACTCAAAGGGGAAAACAAGGGATGTAGTTTTCTATATAAAGGAGATGTCAAAGATTAAATTTCTTCATCTGAAACCCAAATCCGTTCATTTTGATGTATCTTAGCTTTATTCCAAAATCATTATCAATCAGGAAAACTATGAGGTTAACCATAAAAAAGGTGGTGAGATCATGATCTAAATATGAAATATTTATCATTATTTAAGTCATCAAATAATTTTATTCCATCTTAGACATTATTTTAAGCAAGATTCCCCTTTTTGAGGTTTGTTGGAAGTGAAAACAAAGAATTTTATGTTTAAAAAAAGTGGTTATCAAGACTTTACCTTTTTAAAAGTTTATTAGAAAATTACAAATATTTTGAGATTCAAAAGGAGAAAAAAGTTGGACTCTAGCTTTTAATATTAATTAGGATTGGAAAAGGAGATTTTAGGATTAAAAAAATATATTTTCCCCTAGCATTTATACGACATGTCTTAGAATTTGATCAATTTTAAAAATATTTGAATGAACTTGCCTTTATATTTAACCACTCATTGATGAAAATGCCACAAAATTATAAACATTCTTGATTTCAAAACAATGAAGAGACAATAACAAACAACACACTGAAAGATTTTAGATAACTCATAAATACAAACCAAGCTATCTTCCTTTAAAGAGATGATTAAAAAAAAGAATGAAAGAAAGAGTTTCTGATAAATTAAAATATCATCAATTAGTATAATTAAGTTAAATGATTAAGCATCATTATAAAATAAATAGTTTACTAATAAATAAGCACTAGATAATTGCCTACGCTACATTATGGGTTGAATTAATTTTTTAAAACATAAAAAATATCTAAGTGTTGTTAATGTGTTTTTAGTAGAAGAAAAACAAATAAAACTATACAAGGACTGACTTGATGTGACTTAGTAGACATGACAAGTCCAAAGATAACTCGGATGATCGATAAAAATATAGTTTAACTAAAACAATTGAGACAATATTGTTTTTTCAAGTATTGAAACGATAACATATTAAATCAATTCAAATAAACTCAGGTTAACTTATCAAATCTGCTTCTCGGGTTATGAAACCCTGATAACCCTATAGAAAGTAAAAAAAAATAATTCAACTCAATTCTCAATTAACCCAACGTTGAATGATGAAATTGAAAATAAAATTCAACTAAAACAATAAGCTGAGTCGACCCAGATTAACCTTCCAAACCTGAGTCATAAGACTGAAATAACCCTATAAAAAGCAAATTGAAACAAATTATGAAACTTAATTCACAATCAACCCAATGTTGAAGGATGAAAATTGAAAAAAAAAACATAAAAAACCACCCAAGTCAACTAAACAAACTTATAACCCGAGTAGTAAGACCAAAATAACCTCATTGAATGTAAACTGAAACAAATTATTAAGCTTAACTCACAGTCAATCTAGTATAAATCAATGAGATTGAAAAATAATCAACTAAAAAAATAAAAAATAACAAGTCAATCAGTTTAACTCATGATCCGGGTTATAAGATCGTGATAACCCTATAGAAAAAAAATAAAAAAAATTATGAAGTTCAACTCCCAATTAACTTAATGTTGAATTATTAAATTGCAAATAAAATCAAATAAAAAATGACATAAACAAGGACCCGAGTCAGTTCAGGTTAACCAATTAAACCATGGTGAGGAGACCAAGATAACTCTATAAAAAACAAATAAAAAAATTATAAAGTCTAATTCTTAATCAACCTAATATTGAAGGATAAAATTAAAAAAATCAATTACAAAAGGAAAAAAAACCGAGTTAACCTTGCTAACCCGCAATCCTCGCAACCTGGATTATGAGATCATGATAATCTCATAGAAAGATAATAAAAAAAAACTAATTATGATTATGAAGTCTAATTCTCATTCAACCTAATGTTGAAAGATAAAGTTAAAAAAAAATAAAAAATAGGAAAAAAACCTGAGTCAAAACGACTAACCTATAAAACTCGCGACCCGAGTTATAAGACCGAGATTACTCCATAGAAAGCAAATAAAAACAAATTGTGAAGTCTAATACCCAATAAACTTAATGTTAGAGGATGAAATTGAAAAAATAAACATAAGTTAAAAACTAAGAAAAAAAGTTCTCAATTTTTATTTTTATTTTTGAGGACTAAAGTGTGAATTGCCTACTGTTCACACTCCTACTATAAAATGCCAAGGAGTTTTAGTATATTACTAGATCGGTGACCCGCGTTGCTTTGTAAACTAGTCAAAGATTTTTGAGCAAACAAAAAAGATGCTTAGATGACTACAATATTTATAAAGAAGTAAGAGAAACCTTATACTAACAACCTGATTTAAACTACAGGCAACGATAACAGATGAATCGTAAAAAAAAAATTTTGACAAAAAATCAACTAAAACAAATGAGTCACTGATATTATATTAAGAAGGAAAAGGAAAAAAAGATCGTTAGCAACCGACTGTCACTCCATTATAGACATCACCTATCATAAAACAAAGCTTGTTGAGACGGTTCAAACCTGAACAAAAATTCTGGACGACAACATAAGAAGAAGTTGCAGTGGGCACTAGAGTAACGTCTTATAAAAGCAAATCGAACAAAAAAATAAAGTGAGCTTCCACCTATATTCAATAAATCAATTCTATTTAATTCAAGAATAAATTTTTTTTAAAAAAACAAACTTAATAAGGAATAACAAATAAAAAGACTTGAGGTAACTCAATTAAATAAAAAATAATAAAACCAAGGTCATAAAAAAGCATGAAAAAAAACAGAGCTCAATTTCCAATTAAATAAATAATGAAGGATGAGACAAAAAAACATTACATTAACAAAATGATAAAAAAAAACTAAAGCAATCCTAGGCAAACCTCGTGAAGCTAGGTTAATCTTCAAAGTTTGCAACTCGTAAAATCTTAGACACGACTTTAACTAAGCTCAAATCCAAACCAATTAAATATCGAACAATTAAATCAGGTGAAAAAATACAACTCTTGAAAATTTTGCAAAGCAAAAGAAAAAAACAATAAAAAAAATGAGAATAAAATCTACCAATAAAAAAATTTATGAAGGGTGGGAACGAAAAAAATTACGTTAAAAATTATCTTAGACTACAAAAAATAGCAATAAAAAATGAGCATCAATTTTGTCAAAGAAAAAAAATTGAATGAGGATGAAATTGAAAAAAAATTCTAATTTAATGAATTAATTTTTTT
>Ga0325414_1003070_pt1 | contig 17249 bp, 6 predicted proteins | sample PopdelMetagenome_8_FD_206183 | JGI IMG/M metagenome (GOLD analysis project Ga0325414, IMG submission 206183) | Populus deltoides microbial communities from Bellville, Georgia, United States - Leaf-PdKOR-R3 | ecosystem: Host-associated > Plants > Phyllosphere > Phylloplane/Leaf | place: USA... | reverse complement strand
AACCTTTTATTTTCTTTTTTGTGTCAGTGAGGGACCGCCGTATCAGACGTCATTAATATTTTTCTTATTAAATAATAAATTGATTTTGAAACTAATACAATACAATTAATTAAAAAAACAAAACTCAGGAATTTTTTGGAATATATTTGATATTATAGTAATGATTTTTTTTAAATAGTTTTTTTTAAATATATTAAAATAATATTTTTTTAATTTTTAAAATTTATTTTTGACATTAATACATAAAAATAATATAAAAAACAAAAAAATTAATAAAACAAAGAAAAAAATAAAAATTTTCAAATTTTTTCAAAAACGCTTTTAAAACACAACAACAAACAGGCTCATGTCTTATTTAAGAGTATAGAAGAAATTATTTTTTAAAGTGTTTTTTATTACGAAATATATTAAAATAATATTTTTTTATTTTTTTAAATTCATTCTTGACATTAATATATCAAAAAAAATCATTTTTTTTTAATATTCAAAAATGCGATTGGAACGCAATGCTAAACCGGACTATAATTATAGACAATAACCAAGTTTTTTGTTCAATAGTAAAATATAAAATTAAAGAGATATAAATACAAAATAATTTATCATTTTAAAAAAATATGTATAGCATATTATCTTATTATTTTATATAACGTTTGGTTACTATCTCAGGATAAAAAAAAAGATAAAAATAATAAAAACAGAGGAGACAAGATAAAACAATGGATGAAGACAAAATTGCTTAGTAGTTGTATATAAGTGCATCCTGTTTGATTAATGGTGGACAAGACAAAATAAAATAAAATAAATATATTTTACCTTTAATATAAATTACTATCAAACTTATATATTTTAAAAAATAATTTGATATTATTTTTTTTTATTTTAGTTTATATTGTGTATTGAAATAAAAATATTATAATAACTCTAGTTATAAAATTTAGATCAAACCAGTGAGTCAACTCAAGACTTGAGCGACCTAGGGCCTGAATTGATTCGGGTTTAGAGAAAGAAAATAAAAAAATGATTGACTCAACCTTACCCAATTAAAAACCTGGGTTGACTTAGGGTAAAACCTAAGTAAAAAAACCCATTTATTTTTTTTTTTTAAAAATGATCAAAACAACATCGTTTTGATCATTAAAAAAAATGGGGTGAACCTGTGTTGACCCTCTCAATCTGTGACTCGAGACTTGTCTCAGGTCGACCCCCAAATCATGTTTTAAAACTATAATAATAAGCACTTTTATCATTATATGTCATAGTTAGACAATTTTGAAACTAAAAGTTTTCAATAATGATATTTTAGAGATAAAAAATAAATATTGTTTATTGAAACATGTTTTCTTTTGCCCCTTCTATTTTGAAAGTATAGAAATTCACTCTAAAATTATTCCAGAGACAAGTTGATTTTCATGTCTCTGTTTCTTTAACCAAACACGTTTATATTTTCATTTTTTTCATCTTTTCTGTCTCAGAATAATAACCAAACATTTTTAATTAGATACAAATACTCACATAAGACAATAAAAATAAATGAAGATGGAAAAAGTGAAAGTAATAATTTCCATAAACAAAAATAACAATGAAGATAAAAATAAATGATTTTGAAAAACAAATACTAAAAAAAAGACTTTAAAAAGCTTAATAACATTTTTGAATAATTGAGCATGTCAGCTATCCTCCTTCTATGATGACAAGACAATTAAGGTACGAACAACATATTTAAAAAATAGCTAGTTTGGCTCAATTCGATGGAAGTTATAAAGATGTGGCTTCATTGATCATATTCGAACAAATAAGACATGAATTGATGACGCGGGGATCATTTGAACAAGCAGTTGCCGAGAGGAGTCTCCTGCTACCACTGAATTCTATATTTCATGGCGTTAGAACAAATGGGGTAATTTCCTAACCCTTGCTCATGAACAGGCCATCAACACCAAATCCCCCTGAGATAGGTAAATGTATAACACAACTTGGAGAAAGCAGTGAGGCAAAAAACAAAATGAAAAAACTAGAAGCTAGCCAAGAAGATGTAGCAGATGATGGAACGAAGGCAAAAAAAGCTAATAGAACAACCAAGGCTGGAAAACCAAGAGCTCAAAATGAACCTTGGAGAAGAAAAATAGGCACAAACATAAGCCAAAAAAAAGGTGAGATCTTTATAGGATGGAGCAGAATATTGTGGAGAAGTTTATATACGTGCTCATTCATAATTGATTGATAAACAAAGCCACTTAGAAGAACAAGACCTCCGACTTGTGAATGCAGAAGAGGAATTGAAGAAAATAGATGAAGGGAAGAAGAGCTTAGAGTAGCCCATGATGCTAATAAGAAGTTAGAGAAAGACCACCGGCTTATCGTAAAGGAACAGACTTGCCTTACAAAACCATAACAACATGCCAATAGTGAAGTAGACAAGTTTGAAAAGAGGTCTGGTCTCAGTATGAGAGGCAAATAGCACACTGGGAGAATTTTAATGATGTCTTGGCTTAAGCTAGTAATGTAAATATGATGACTTTACAGGTCTTATAACATCGAGTAACAACATCTCAGAAAGCTTGAAGATTGCGAAATCATACTCAACACGTCGCAAACAAAAGAATCCATGAACAACTCACATAAGAATTCATCTCTATAAAGAGAATGGCAAAATGTCCCAAACTTTTAAGGGAATAATTCCCTTAAGAATATAGAATATGAACAAGGTTATTAGATTCTCCATTAAACATTCTAAGACCCTTGTCACCGTGGTTGAAAACTACTCCATATCCAATTCAATTTCTTTTTTTCTTAGCATTTTTGTTTGTTTTTCTTTTATTTTTACAAAATTAAAAAATAAGTCCTAGAAAAGTTGAACTTTTTTCTTATAGCAAAAACACCAAAAATATACGAAATTAATAAAAAGTAAAATAGTTAGGCTCAATGTTTTGCTTGAAAAAAGTATTTATAATAGGTTATCTAATGAATAACCTTCTAATATAGAAAATACTATCGGAATACACACCTGCTCTCGAATCTCTAGATATACCTCTATACTTTCATCTACACTCAACAGGAGCTACACAATAACAGGTCATGATCTATACTGGATCAATTAGTGAAGGATTCCCTAGTGTTTAACTCTTCAAGCCCCAATACTACCACCTTATCAATAAATTCTCTCCCATATTAGAGCATGCTATAGGAGAAATTATAAGTGAAAAGCCTATAAAAGATTCAAAAACTAAAAAGTCTTGTTAATCGAAGAGTGTTTAAAAGTGATGTGAACATAGAATGCTAAACCTTAAAGCCCGCAATCAAGAATTAGAATACTTAACCAAGAAAGCTAAAATCATATTAGAAAACCCCAACCCAATGTTAAACCAAGAACTGAAGATATATGGTTAGAATGCTATAAAAATAATATATATTATAAGTTTGGAAGTTTAATAAAGAACCCAAAGATAAAGTGCGCTCACATTGTTCAATTCTTAATGACAATAAAAGTTCTCATTTTCAATGTTATTTTAGCTATTTATATAATGACTTACAAAATAAATCCTAATTAGCTAATGGACTTAAATCAAATCCACACAACTAACTAACTTAAATCCAAACCCGAATAAGAATAAAATAACCCTAATTAGCTATTAAATTTAAATTAAACTCATATAACTAACTAATTTAAATTCAAAACTAAATAAGAATAGAGTAAAAAGCCCATGTTTGTATTTAATGAGCCACAATTCGCATATGTGGTACATGTTAAACAACTCCATATCTTGCTTACATCACATTGATTAAGGTTTAACCTTCTTGGAACTCAATTTCATGATTGACGCCATCTTAAAACTCTTTAAAGATAATGAACCTAATTTTAGAACCAAATTAATGCGAACCCGAAAAGCAAAATCTTAGAACCCATAATCAAGATTTGGAATACTTACCTAAAAAAGCTAAATCATATTAAAAAAAAAACTTTAACCTACTGATTTATTTAACCAAGAATCAAATGTATATAGTCAGAACGCTATAAAAATGATATCTTTTATGATTTCTAGAAGTTTAATGAAGAACCTAAAGAAAAATGCACTCATGTTGTTCAATTCTTAATGATGTTAAAATTTCTCTTTTTCAATGTTATTTCAACAACTTGTATAATATAACTTACAAAATAAACCTTAATTAGCTAAAGAACCTAAATTAAATATAGATAACTAACTAACCTAAATCCAAAACTGAATAAGAATGAAATAACCTGAATTAGCAATTAGCCTTAAATTAAATTCACACAACAAACTAACTTAAATCCAAAATTAAATAAGAATAGAGTACAAAACTCATGCTTGTATTTAATGAGGCCCAATCCGCATCCATCTCTTGCTTGGATCATATTGATCAAGACTTGATCCTTTTTAGAACTCAACTTCATGTTTGATGCCAAAGAAGTTCTCGAAGCTTGCTCGACATAAATGTCATGAATCAACTTATTAAATACCTCTTTAATCCTCTTAGCTCTTGCTTTTATAATAGATCTGATCAAGACATGCAGTGGATCCTATAGTGTTGCTTGTTGATTCTCATAAAGAAAATCAATTAAAGGAATGGACTGATATGATTATATAAAAGCATATGAGATATGTCAAGTACCAAAAGTGGTCATACTATGAAAATTCAAGGTGTCGGAGTTTGCCAAGTATACAAGAGTTGAATGCATAAAAAATCATCTAAAAATATACTATTATAAGATGAAAAAGGTAATCAATGATGAAAATTTTTTATCCATTTATTTTATAAAAATTTAAGTGGTGATGCCTTTACTTAGTATATGAGCCTAGATAGGAGCAAGATCAGAAAATGAAAATATCTAGCTAAGGCAATTTTACTCCAATACAAATTCAATATTGATATGGAACTTGATAGTTTAAGATTACAAGCCATGAAAAAAAAAGAGAAAATAAGTCAATAAAAGAATACACTCAATATTAAAGGAAAATAGCCGCTCACATTCATCTTCTTCTCTTAGAAAAAGAATTGGTTTCTATTTTATCAACACCTTCAAAAGCCAATTTTATGAGTACTTATTAGGAAATGGGTCTGCTAGTTTTGTGTAAATCATATGTGTGGCTGAGCGAGTAAAGTAGGCTATCAAAGCTGATAAAATTAGTGAATTGGTGAAATCCAGTTAAAAAAAAGGAATTTCAATAGAAAAAAAGAAACAAAGGTACATTATGTGGATAACTGTACCTGTTAGCTAAAAAGGAATTGAAACAATCAAGACATGCCTTTTCTCCCTTACTTCACTCAAAGTAACATGTTCACCACCACCCCTTTCATCATACTTTCCATATAATTCTTGACCACCATCCAATACCACCACCACCACCACCACTATATTTGTTTGCCCAATCACCTTAATCCCAAGCATACCAACCCCAAGCATTATAAAATAACTAATCATACAACAATAACTCATTTCACCATAATCAATATCCTATTACTAGAATAACTATTCATTTTATAAGAACTAAAGACCCTACTATTAAAACACCTAAAATACCCAAAACAAAGATTGATATCAAGAACAATTACTATCTCTTTTCCGTATACTTAGGAGAATTATATCAATACCTGATTAAATTAGGCCAAGTCGCTCATGTTCTGTATGATCCAGTTAAACTATTTTACCCCTAATAATATTATGCGGATAAAAAATTTGATTACCATTAGGAGTAATAGGTCACAATATTAAGACATGCAATCCATTCAAGAAACTTTGGTAAATTGATTAGGCATGACAGGATAACCTTTGAAAGGATACAAATTCTCCCAATATGAACACCAGCCCTCTCCCAAATCAAACATGCAATAATAGTAGAAGTATGAATATGTTGGCCTTAAAAAATGTGATGATTGACAAAAAAACAAATGACTTTGAAGATATCTAGGACAAACCAAGTTGATAGGTTATAAGAAGTAGGTTATGTTAACAATCTAAAAGGAAGATAACTCATGTTATATGTAGAGCATTTTTATAAGTTTCACTATGAGTAAGGGCATGACATTGATAATTGTAAAGAATTTCATTAAGAAGTTTAAATCCTATTAGTTTTGAGAGTCCTTATATTTGAGACATAAAATTTGGCATGGAAAATTGATCTAAATCAACAACTTACATATATTAATATACTAAGAATAGACCATGCATGTTGATTCTAAAAAAGCTCTTAACCTTGATCTTGAATAATTAATGATCATCGGCCCATAACTACGAGTATTGTCCATATATTAGATAATCATTTGCAATAATGCAAACATCTATGATCAAGATGAAAGAAGTAGGTAGTTCAACTTAAAGCAAACGATGTTATACTCCAAAAAAGCTAGAAAATAAAAAAGAGAAAGGAAAAGGGTTAAATACTCCACCACCAATATTAGAGGTAAAAAGTCTAATAAAGGATGAAGACGCTGTAAAATTTCTTGAGCTTATGAAACATAGTTAATACAATATGATAGATCAACTGAAAAAGACTCGAGCCAAAATATATCTACTTTCTTTTATCCTGAGCTCAAAGTCACATCATAAATCTTTGTAAAAAGTGTGGAATGAAGCTTATGTACCTCAAGATTTCATTTATGAGTCAATGAAACACTTTGTGGGAAGAATCTAAACCACTAATTATCTATATTTTATAGAAGATGGCTTAGATCCTAAGGGTACTGGATGTAACAAGGTTTTACACATGTCTATCAAGTGTAAAGATCATGTTATTGCTAAAGTTTTAGTTGATAACAAATCCAGTCAAAATATTCTTATAAAGGTTATGTTAAATCATTTACTTGTAGATACATTTTATATATGGATGAGTAAGATAATGGCTTGTTCAATTGATGGATCATCAATGCAAATAATTGGTGATATCATTATTGAATTGGACATCGACCCCTAACAATTTCTAGTTACTTTGCAAGTGATTGACATCATACCATCCTTCAATATGCTTTTGGGTAAACCATAGATCTACTTATTAGGAACAATCCACTCAGTAGAAACAAATCTCATCATAAGAATATAGCAACCCTGGAATGAAAACCCTAGTCATATAAATTATCAATTCAAAATCACATATAAAAAAGATTCATATATTATTCAGTTTTATTACCCATTAAACAACATTCAAAAGATATGGATCAATATCAAACCATGCCATCTTGGATTGATTAACAAATAATAAAAATAAATAACTTATAAAACAATTTTAAAATAACATATTAAAAGGAGTTATGTATTAATTGGTTCCATTATGTGCTAAGTAACATCCAAAAGACATGGCCTAACATCAGGCCATATCATCCCGGATTGTTCGATGAGTAATATAAATAATTAACATATAAAAACAAGTTTTAAATCACATATTAAAAAGGGTCATATATTAATTAGTCATATTATGTAGTAAACAATGTTTGAAGGACAAGGCCCAATATTATACCTTACCACCTTAGGTTGATCGGTGAATAAGATTAACATGCAAAAATAAGTTTAAAATCACATTTTGAAAAATATCATATATTAATCATCCTTATTACCTACTAAACAACATCTAAATGACAAAGTCTGACATCAAACCATACCATCCTAAGTTGATCAACAGATAATAAAAATAATTAACACATAAAAGCAAATTCAAACTCACACTCACACTTTAAAAAAAGTTATATTAATTGATTGTATTACCAATCAAGCAACATCCAAAGGACAAGGCCCAACATCAAACCATACCATCTTGGGTTGATTTATAGATAATAAGAAAAGTTAATGAAAACACAAATGATGTAGTTTTTTTAGCCATCATCCTTATTGATTTTTATATACACACAAAACAAATAAAAAAAAACCCTTCTTCTTCCTTTTCTTCTTCTTCTTCTTCTCTCTCTCTCTCTCTCTCTCTCTCTCTCTCTCTCTCTCTCTCTCTCTCTCTCTCTGTAAGGATATTTTATCTATTACATGTTAACATAAACTCATAACAAACATACACACATCAACATAAACATACACATATAAAATTTTCACACAATATAATTTCACGCTGGGATAAAAAAATATTCAAAAAAACATCCCCACATAAAATAACAATTCAAAACAACATCAACTCATAGATTTCTTATTGAGATCAAACTGTTATGCCTTGGATAGACATATTGCAACCCAATCCTTCCATTGCCATCATGAAATATTGATTCCACCCTTATTCCACCTTAAAAAAAATCCTTGATGACATCATACCTTTAAGGTTGCCATATAACGGCGTAGACCCCAATACTTCAAATATCCTAACCATGCACAATAATCCATAATCAAACTCAATAACATACTAAAATTTTTTTAAGCCAAAAGGTCTTATCACAATACACATAAAAAGTAATGATAAACCATAAAAAAAGTTCAAACATGTTGAGGATCAAAATCGACCTTTAAGAGTGGCTAAAGTCAGATCTGCGTAGTTGGAATCAATGGTGGCAGCATTGATGCTTGTAGTTCACACCATGACATTTAGGCTTGTGTAAAAGAGGTTATGTGTTTCATATCAAAACAAAATTTTGGGTTTCCCCGAAAATTACCATCTTTTTTAAATGGAAAACAATAAAAAAAAAGATTGAAAAAAAAAAGATTGGTAACAACGAAAGAGTAGGTTAAGAAGGGTTTCAAATGCATGGAGGAACCAAACTAGAATTTTGGACAAAATTGAATGCTTAATTGTACCTTATTGTGCCCAAGACTGAAGGACAATACAGATTCAAGGTCAAATTAAATGATTATTGAAAGAATCTGCATAAAAATTAAGTTTGGGGGCTTAATTAGAGTTTTAATAGGCCAACATACCTAATTAAAGGTTTGATTAAGTTTAAAAATTAATTTGGGTCAAAATAAAAAATTTAATTAAGTCCAAGGACTTAATCGAACTTTGAATGGGTCAAATTAATTTTATTAGAAACTTAATTGGTGAAAAATTAAGTTTGAAATCTTAATTTGGGTTTAATTGAGAAGATTAGAATTTTAGATGACTATATTTAATTTTTCTAAACTTAATTAGGTGAAATGAAGGATAAAATTGCAAGAAATTGAAAGTTTGAAGGCTATTTAAAGGGAAAATTAAAGAATCTTAAAACTAAGAATCGAGTTGAAATAGCGTTGGAAGCTGAGGGTTCAATAAAAAAATCTTCAAGGATGAAATTGAAAAAAGTCTCGAGAATTAGGTTTAATTGAGAGGGGTTGATAGCATGATTTCAAAATAGTAAAGTATGGATTAGCGTAAAGGTGTTTGAGCTCTATTTGGGCTAAGGACAACCAAACATCACTGTTTTGTTTTAAATAAAACGACGTGTATTGGTGGATATATTGTCGTTTTGATGAAAAAAAGAAAGGGAAAAAGAAGACGTAATGTCATGTTAAACAACACTATAGATTATCTTCCACCTATCAACTGAAATTCCTCACGTTTTCAAACCTATAATCCATCCTCATCCAAAACTGCACCTAAGCCCTCACCCAACCAAAAATCGTGATCTTTTTTCTCCGTATGTAAAGGCCAAAAATGATTTTCTTTACCTCCTAAACAATCACGAGAGACGCTATAAATACAACTTTCATTATACTACCCTAAGAAATACGCTGAAACAAGTCCTGAGCAATAACAAAGCACAAATGTTTTGTCCTTTCCTTAGCCACTCTACAAGACAAAAATGAAATGTTATTGGTAAAAAAATCAATGGTGAAGAAAAGGGGAGAAATATCAATGGATGAGGTTCTCTTAGTTTATTGACCTTTTAAACCTCTTTTCTTTTCTATACAAAGGAGAAAAACCATAAAAAAAAGGATACCCCCCCTCATTTTATCTAAAAAATCGTGACCCTTAAGAAAAAAGAAGGGGGGATCTAGAGAGTTCCAACATTAAAAAAAACAAAAAAAAATCACCACTATTCTCTCTTGTTTCAACCAACAACACCATTCCTCCTCCCCTATAGCAACTATTCCACAACATAGAAAAGCCCACACATAGGTCTCAGAAGCACTCATTTCAATGTTAACCAGCCAAGGACAAACAACCAAAACTTAAAGCCTTCCATAGTCATCAAGTCTTCCCTCTAACTTTCAGCTAGACCATTACGACACAACACCATCCAACAACGACATCAAGTAGCTCTCTACACCAGCACTATGACACTCTTCATCATAAATTATCATGATTTCAGTCTTTGCACCTGCCACCATGGATCTCTTCTCAACATAGTAGGCAACATCATAGTCCAAATCATAAGCAAGTAGCACTTTCCTGGCATAACACTGTGAGCTACATTTTAGTCCAGCAGCACAAGTATTAACCATTCTCCTTCATTTTGTTATAATGGCAATTTTTAAATTTGTTTCTTAAAAACAAAGGATCGTGAGCATATGTCTGGAGTTCATAATATAACATCAAACAAATTCCTTTGATGGTTTGCAAAAAGAGAAATGGAAATATACATTGTTATTTGTGTTACGGGTTAGCACCATAAACTCCCAATAGAGTGAATGACTCTTTATTTTTTGAAGAATAATGCTTAGATATGGTTTTGGTAGAAAATGCATTTGTTGAAGCCAATAAAGACATAACTTTTATTGTGTTTCACAAATGGATGATGTTTTGATGGTTAATGCTTTGATTTCATGAAAAGTATTTTTTGTTGAAATATTGCCTAAAGTTAATTTTGTTTTTATAAAATAATGACAACTGTAACTAAATGAGCCTTGGCATAACAAAACGAAAGATAAACACTTAAGGGCAAGATCATACCTTATAATTGATTATGTTATTTAAGAAAAAAAACAAGGATGAAGTTTCTCATAATAATAAACAAAGATGGATAGTCAAAGTAGATTGTGAATATCATGTAAGATTCGAATAGCATGGTTTTGCAAAAATACCATAGAAAGAGATTTTATCTAAAAAAACTTGAGTAAGCTAGCAAGTCAAATGTTATAATGTTAGCATATATGAAATAAGTTAATTCCAATTATTAATGAGGATGTTAAACATGAAGGAAAGCCTATATTTCTTATAGGTAAGCATATGATTTCTTTTATATATAATTGTCATAACATTTTAGTGAATTTAAGCTCTATAATGCTTGATTAAGATTTTTATTTTCTCTACTACCATAATCCTCACAAGGCTCCAACTTTTGAGTCAAACTTTGTTATCAAGTAATTCATGTTTTTAGTAAATTTAAATCTAACAAGGTTCCTTTTTATTTTGAGCCTAGCAAAGTTTATGCAAATATTTTTTTTAAAGCCCGGTAAAGCTCTAGTGAATTTAAAGTCCAACAAGACTCTATTGAATTTTTTCTTAGCAAAGTTCCTTTTTATTTTGAGCCTAACAAGGCTTATGCAAATTTTTTCCTTTTTAAGCATAGTAAGGCTGTTAATTTAATTGTATCAAGATTTTAACAAATTTAAACCCAACAAGGTTCTTTTTTATTTTAAGTTCACCAAGGCAACTACAAATGATGCAACCATATTATTCGATAATTTTACCCACAATTACCTAGTATTTTATTCATGCTTTTATATATAAAATGTCTTGCTAATATTTATTTTATGTTTTGAAGGTACTTTTGGATATAAGATTCGAAAATGAGTAAATTGAAGATCAGATTCAGACCATGTTCCAACTTATATCAAATATTGACATGTTTGACCTCTAATCAATGTTTTATACAAAAGTTGAGTTGTAGAGGTCAAAATGAAGTGATTCTAGTAGAATTAGAAAGCTAACATTCATACCATTCTATATATATATGGCAAGAAAAATAGAAAAAAAAAATGGATGGAAATCATAACCTTCAAATACAAGTCTCGCATTCTGCTAGTTTTGACATTCAGTCATTCTAGAATATCTTGAGTTAGAGAAGTTCATTTGATGCAAACTTAATTTTGTTGAATTCCTGATTCAAATACCTATCAACCTACCAAATTTCAGCAAAAAGGATCTCATATGAGATAAATATGAGTTTTCTAAGATAACCTATAAATTATGTTAACAAACAGGTTTTGTGAAGAAACAAGTCCAACTTACTTCTAAAGCATCTAAACTGATATAACAATTGTTTCTTCATATAGAAAAGGTCTTTAATTGGCCAAGTTAACTTCTCTAAATTTAAAGTCAAAGCTTGAAAAGTTTATACAAGACTATTTTTTCTTATTTTTAGGAAAATAGTTGTTGTACTACTTAAATGTAGATTGTTTACTTTGAAAAGAACATTTTTTTAGGATATAAATAGATTGAAGGGATGTGGGGATAAGGGTTTTCTATATATATATATATATATATATATATATAAAGAGAATGGCAGGTAGAAAGAAGATGAAAAGTTCACCCTTTTTCTTCTATACTTGAAATTATGTTCTCATTTGTTCTCTTTATTAGTTTTTTGATAAACATGCAAGGCTAAGTTATTTTTCTTGGTTGAAAGGATACAAAATTTCAAAAATTATGAGATCTATTCTATATTTTCTTTTCAGTTTATATGATAAATATAAATGTTTTTCTCTGCTTATTTCCTATGATTATTTAGTTTAATTGTTAGAGCAGACTCTAAATTATTATTCTAAACTAGTCTATTACTAATTTTGCTATCAAAACCGGAGTTGTAATATTTAAACTTGTGAAGCGACTAAATTTAATAACTATGGAGGATCTATGTTGTTAATCTTAGAAAAAATATTTAATTAAATCGAATATAGATTGTAAGCAATTATGTTGTCTAGATTTATCAGCCTATCTAGTTCTTAAAGTTGTCATCGAATTAAATTACTAGTGTGGAAACTATGATTATTTAACGGTTAGAGTTATTTACATTGCGGATCAGTTAACTAACTAATATTAAGGAAAAATAGATATTCAGAATATAAATTGACGTATTGTTTCAATGATCAATTTTTATTTTTAGAGGTGAATGTTTATTTGAAACCAAGGTTTTTCTCTTGATAAGTTTTGGATTTATTTAATTTAGCTTGATTATTTTATTCTGTTTACCATAGCATAACATAACCTCAAAACCTTCCAACTTTAAATCATCTAGCATAAATACCTGAACTAGATCTAATCATCAACCCCTTACTTGCTCTATACTATCTTATTTATTTAAGTTAAGGTAATTAATTTTTGTGACCGCAATATTACAACAATAATTTTTTTCCTTTATGAGTCCAACAAATCTCTAACAAATTTGACCCTAGCAAGGCTGTAGCTAATATGAGTTTCATAAGACTTTAAAGTTTAGATTGGAATCCATTAAGGTTCCTTTTTTAGCCTAACAAGGCTTCTACAAAGTTTTGTTTTCCTTTTTTAACACATCAAAGCTCTTGTAAGTTCTTCCTTTTTTAGAATCCCATAAATGCCCTAGCAAATTCAAGTCCCTTAAGGTTTTTATAAATATCTTTGCTTTACAAACTTACTAAACCAAGTAAAAGAAAAACACTTTTTATAGACTTTATATTGTAAGCATTATAAAGAGAGAGAAGCTGTCAAAACCCAATTTTAACCCCCTCTAAAAAAACCCACAAAACAATAAAATAAATGAAATAAATTTCTTGTCTAATAAAGATACAAAACTTGCAAAAAAAAATATATTAAAAATCACATTTTACTCTAATTTCAGTAATTTTTCCAAATTTTTATTATTTTGAGTGTTATCATTTCTTATAATTGTTGCATTTTTTTAGGGCAAGAAAAAAAGAGAGCAATTAGGTGTAAAATTAAAAGGAATAATGACAAAAAAGGTATGATTGGTCAAAATTAAAAAAAAATATAAATCGTAGAACTAAACTAGAGAAAGTATAGGAATAAGAGAATTGTAAAAAAGTTCAATTAGAGACTAAATCAAAAGAAATTCGGTGAAAAAAGTGTAATTAGCTAACAAAAAAAATACAAGGGCTAAATTGGAAAAAGGTGGCAAACTTGGAGGACCTATTTAAAAACTAGATTCCTTTAATCAAAATAACACCATTTTATGCTTAAGTGAAATGACATCATTTCATACAAAAGAGAAAAAAAAAAAAAAAGAAGGCATGCATCAAAACAACATTGTTTTTATACATGCCCTGCACTTTTTTAAACCTTTTTTTTTCTACAGAATCACCCATCTATCACCTCTAAATCATTTAATTTATCCTCCCTACCACATTCTTTAATGCAGCCAACACATATCCGCTCCATGACATCCTCTCTCTCATTACTGGCCCTCTCCATACAAAAAAAAAAACCTCTAAAATTGCTAAAAACGAAAGCTAAATGAGGCTAGTCAATCATGTTTTTCCTAATATGACAATTTAGATTTGGGGTTGAGATTAGTCTCTATGGACCAAGGGTCCTGATCAAGCCACCTAGGAGAGATTTTAGAAGCTCTTCCCTTTCTATAAATAGAGAAAGAAGAAAAAAAATGGAGACTCAAAGTAAAGAGAGAAAGAAAAACTAAAAGAGAAAAGAGTTTGAGCTGAGAGAATGAAGTTTGTTTGAACTATGAGGTAAAAGAGAAGAAAGAAAATAACAAAAAAAAAACAAAAGAAAAAAAAAGAAACTCGAAAGTTATACCAATTATAATATTTCTTCCATTTTAGCTATTTAATGATGAGGATCACGTGATTTCCTAATAGTTGGATGTTTCTTCCTCATATCAATTGATTAAATATTTCTTATAATCTCTTGATATCAAACAAATACTTTTTTATTTTCATCAATGACTTTAGTCACTTTTACTTCTTTACTATTAGGCTTGTTATCATCTTTTAGCTTCTTTAATGTATTAATCTCAATTGGTTTTTCATCTTTGAGTTTTGTGATTAACATAAGCTTTTGTTGAACTTCTTCAAACTCCTTATCAGAATTATAATCAATTATTGAATGAGTGATCATAACCTCGTTTAAATAGTTGTTAGGTATGTTCCCCTTAATGACTTTTTTTTGCTTGTTTAACTAATATCTTTTCATATCAAATAAGATTATTTATAAGATTATAAATATTTGAATACTTGGTACTTGCAAATTATTTCATAATATTCCATTACATCCATTCTACAATTAACTTGAGGCACTCCTACTCTATTTTTTATATATAATATAATGCATTTAGTTCTTAAAATCTTAAAATGAAGGGTATAACTTTTTTATGGACTCTCACAGGTCTTGCACTATCATAACCAAGCTAACCAGTGTTACTTTTGTTTTGTTATATAGAAATGATTATGAAAATAAGTTTTCATCTCTTCCTAATTATTGATGGATTTAGGTGGCAATGTAAAGAATTAATGAAAGATGATTTTGATCAATGATGAACCAACTAACCTTATTTTCGTAAAAGGATTAACAACAACACCATTTTATTGATTGGTTGTTCTCCTAGAAAACTATTTGTAATCAACTATTTTTATTCGTTTAGAAATTTTATGCGACTTGTCCATCCATTCAAGATATATGTATTTAAACATGGTTGTATATCCAACTTCTAACCCTATCTCTCTTAGGTGTTCGGAAAACTCAACCTTATCAATCATTTTGTTTACTTGCTGATAGACTACAAATATCTAGGTTATATAATGATTAAGATTTCCTTATTGTAAAGTAGCCTATATGGTATTGAATTGCCCAAGTACAAATTGTTGTGGTTGTAAGTAAGGTTATTGGCCATGTAATTAGCCTATTAGCTTGAGGCTACCTATACTCTTATTGGGTAGGAGATACTTTATCAACGATCATGTTTAAATTAGACTGAACATATTATGATGCCTACTATATAGGATAAGTATGAGGAGCTCCAAACATTCCTATTAAATTGTTTATTATTGCAAAGTATGATAGGATTTTCCCTTTGGATTCCAGATAAAAAATGTATTTGATCTATTACATCTAATCTCATTTTAAATTTGATTAAGTTGATATTTTTTTGAACTTGCATATCAATGTTTACTACTAGAATAATACTATAATAATTTATGTTGGCCATATTTCCATCTCCAATTAGACCTTAAATCAATGTTAGATGGGTTTATAATATAATAAAAGAATGTTCCTTTATCAGGAGCTTTCGTAAGCTGATTGGAATTTGGAAAAGCTGGTTGTGACCACCTAATCAAGCCATTAGATCCTTAAAATGGATAAGAGTAGGGCTATGTTCAAGGTATCAAAACACTATAATATCCATCAAAAGTTGGCAGGGGTAATGGTATTGAAAAAGGTAGGAGCATAAAAGGTTACAAGGGGACACTAGGGTTTTGTTCAAATATAGTCTTTAGATATTATAGGTAATTAGATAAAAAAGAGTTTGTTGTGTTTCTCGAAAGATATGAACATAGTGGTAAATGATATTTTAAGATTTTTCAAGAATCTCATAGATCTCGTTAGATAACATAGAGTTGTTTATGATTTGTGCAAAGATTACTTGAATATTAATTCTTCGTTCTAAGTTTTGATCAACTCTTCAAGGCTTGAGTAATTATTATGCCTTGAGTGCTAACTCTTTTCTTTTCTTTTTGTTCTTTGCTCTTAGATCTACTCTATTGTATTTTTATGATTATAGAAATATAAAACATAATATTCTATTTATAAAAAAACTTAATATCCCTATTAGTGGTAAAATATCACTTTGTTCATTGAAAAATAGCACAAACTTTATTTCAAGATAATTATTAGAAATATATATAATAAAGTCATTACTTAATTTTTCTAGGTCTAGAATTATATTATAATCCTTAATTTCTAAAACTTGCTTATATTCAAGTCATACTTGATCAGTAATTCGAGTTTAATTTTTTACCGATGATTCTTAATATATGTGACCCATTAAGTTCCTAATATATTGGTCCAAATATATATCATAATTTTAATTCAACATGATTAAATAAATTAAATCATTCAACTTATTACTAATAATAAATTTTTCATTTAGATTTGAAGATCAAGTGTAGTGTCTTGTAATGTGTCATGATCTCGTAAATATTAGAAAATTCATATGTGATTTGACTTAACTTTTTAATGACTAGTTTCTTAGTATAACTATTAACCCTTCATCTATAATATTTTGATTTAAATATTTGAGCATGAGATATGCCTACTTTGTCAAATCATTTTTATTTTCAACACTATAGTCATTGATTGTTTAAATAAGATTGAAATTTTTTTCAAATTTTATCGCAACTTGCACAAGAATTTTATAGTCAATACTATTTCAGAATATAA
>Ga0325414_1003068_pt1:7500-17252 | contig 17252 bp, 10 predicted proteins | sample PopdelMetagenome_8_FD_206183 | JGI IMG/M metagenome (GOLD analysis project Ga0325414, IMG submission 206183) | Populus deltoides microbial communities from Bellville, Georgia, United States - Leaf-PdKOR-R3 | ecosystem: Host-associated > Plants > Phyllosphere > Phylloplane/Leaf... | reverse complement strand
GGAGTGGCTTGTTTTGGGTTTGGTGCTTTTCATGTAACAGGATTGTATGGTCCTGGAATATGGGTGTCTGATCCTTATGGGCTAACCGGAAAAGTACAATCTGTAAATCCAGCGTGGGGTGTGGAAATGCCTCTTTTCAGCTATGTCAAAGAGGCATTTCCACGCCACTGATTTCCCGATCGTCGTATCAAATTCAAGCAAAGGCTAGGGTTTTCTGAAACATTCCAAGATCGAAGCAACCGCCGCCAGAGACAGGACTCGGGAAGCCATTCGTCCTTGTTTTGTCTCAAGAATAAGATCGGATTAGAGTATGCCACTAGCTACTTACAAGTAGTCCATCGATCGGTAGGCCCTGACTCCTTTCCGGTGGAAGAAAAGAGCCCTTCCTTATATAAAGATATAAAGAATATAGGCTAAGGCGATCTTCTTTGAACTCAAAAAAGATTTCACTTTCATTCTTCCTGTGAGTGAATCCTATCTTCCGAAATTGCGTAGAGAAAGGAAAGGAACCTGCGCTGTCGCTTGAGGTGGTATCACTGGCCCACGTCTACACGCAGTTCAAAGCTGGCTCCAGAAGAGGTTGGTCCAACAGCTCCGTGGCTCGAGGCAAAGGTAACCGCTACCCGTCTCTGGCCCTAGCTCGCAGCTCCATTGAGCACTGAACAAAGACACATACATCGAGCACAGCGCACAGACTGGGTTAAAAGCCCGACTTGGTTTAGCGGTTGCACCAAACCTCACTGTGGCTAGTGAGACAAAGTAGTAACGACCTGGCCCCTCCCTTCCTTCCTGTGGGGGACCATTACGTTCCATTCCCTGAGTAGGACGAAATTCACAGCGCTCTGACCTGTCTCAAGGTAAGACTGCAGCAACTTTTGTTGACAGGGTAAACACGAAAGTGGGAGCGGGTTGAGTCCAGACAACCGTAGTAAGATGACGGCGTCGAAAAGGAGACAACCGATGTCAGAGGCCTAAATCTCTGGGCTGTTCGGACCACCGAGGTTATTCAAACGAAGAGTAGATCAGTCTAGCCAACTGAGGATTTGGTTTTTGTGAAACACGGAGAAAGAAGTCATGTCTCCGCCGGTTCCTGCGCTTCAATACATTGGGCTTTCGTACTGGATTTTCTTTCTGGTGCAGTTCTATCCGCTGCTTTCTTATCTTCTTTGGCCGCAGGTGCGAGGGAAGGGGCTGATATGGTTTCCAATCCCGATGAGAGAGATGACTGGTGTTATACCCCTATCTCTTATTCCCCATTCTGTTGACTATATACAGCTGGTACTGAACTCACCCATCGTCGCTTTCAAACTAGTGGTGGAAGCTATTCTATTTAGTAATTACATAAGATGATGACGGAAGCCTCTTATTTAGCCGCATGGTTGTGCGATAGCTCCCATTCGTTATTGTTCTGACGCCCGAATGGAGAACGACTCGCACGATAGACGACCCGCGAGCTTCAAGGCTCAAATGCGGTATCGGTTGTTCGAAACCCTCTCGTGACTGGGAGCAAAGTAGGTACAACTCGGCTCTAACGGCTGGAGCCGTTACGCAAAGTTTCCTGGTCTTAGCGAAATCAGCACGCGTCCTTAACCTGGTCGAATTCTCAGCTGGCAGAATCAGAGCAGGTGTTCAAACCTGTTCTGGGGACGGCCCCAAGCCCGATAAAGGCGGTTGATCAGGCCTCCCGCGAAAGATATCAACGCGTGCCGGGAGACGAAGACCCTGGGCGGAGTGGGCTTTAGCTATTCCAACACTCCGTAAACCAACCTAGTCAGTTGGGTAATCCGATCTCACTTTTCACGGAATAGGGAGCTGTTCCGCGGCGTCGGAGGGATGAGTACTACTAGTGGGCTGGATTCTTCCTCTTCTCTAGCTATGGCTTATTTTTCATGGCGGGTGAATAATGTGATAACTCATCCATGCGGGTAGTCCCTATCTGCTGTCATGCCCCTCTAAAGGCTGTGTCAAACTCCCGATAGTCCAATATCGTAGATCAAGAGATAAAGCCGCTTATTCGGATTTGACTTGCGCCTCAGCTTGATGAAGGTCAAGACATTGGCAAGGTCCTCTTGCTCTTCTCTCGTAGCTATGTCCTCAACTACGACAGCTACTGGAGTGAGGTTGCGTAATAGAGTGGCAGTTGCCTATTGACAGAAGTCATCTCGACGCACACTCACCTGGAAATGGAAGACTGAAAGCCAGAGTCTTGAAACTAAGGGTCTGAAAGAGTTCTCTTTCTCTTGCCGGACTCGTCAATGAAGTCTGAAGTCAAGAAGCGGTGTCAACTCTTGGCCTCGGAGCTTCTGTGCCGTTAGCTGCGAACTCAACTCTTTTGTCATCGGCTCATCTCCTGATATTTAATGAAGTGGGCTCATACCTGACTCGCGCAAAGACGGACCTTCTCCTTCTGTTAGACCTCATCCATGATATGTCGCTTTCATTGAACTAGTACTCGTTGCTTACTTTGATGAGTCTGAAACACCTCCCTATCTTCCAATAACGTATATAGGAACTGCTTCATTGCTCCTTTCTTCACTCTGATATGGAATGGAATCATCTTTCCGGAAAGTTATTTGATAATATGAATAGACGGGCAGAAAAACTCTAATCGAGGTAAATTTCCGAGAAGTCCAGTTCTGGTTTGATACCAGTCTCAGGGTCCAACTCCTCTAATACAAGGAATGTGTCCGCATCGTACCGAGCTTTGCTCGGGAGGCCCTGGATTCACAACAACTATGTTGTCCCCTCCACTTTTCATCAGTGCTTCAAATACAAAGCAGATGGTGATCAGAAGATGGTGACTTAATTCTCAGTTAAAGAATCACACTATGCTGACGAAAAATCTTTCGTCGATAGTGAAGAGGCGACATCTACATCCACACCCCAGTCCTCTAAAATAAAAAGGGAAAAAAGAAAGAATAGAAGCCTAAGAGTAGTCCTAAGCGGTCTTCAAAACCGGTTAAAGGACCCGTATTGGGGAAGCGACTCTGGGTCAGACGATGATGAGGTACTACCGAAGCCAAGTCCTCCTTCTCAGAGTCAACCAAAGCTGCCAGAAAGGGTTACTGCACCTCTGACTAAGGTCCAGGTGTCAAATGTCGAAAACCTAAAGACATTTGTCGTTAAGCCAAGAAATAAGGGGCAAAAGGGGATTCTTTATTACAAAAGCTCCCCGCAACCCCTTTCACATGATGACATTAACATTGAAGAGGAACATGTCACTTCCAGCCAGACAAGCTACAATGGGTTTTTGCGACCCTAGGATAAAGCAAATCATGGAACGGGAAGGAAGTAAGGCATTGGAATTAGGAAATAGCATTTATCCCAAGATAGCGGTAGCAAGTCTTCTGTGGAGGCTAGGAGTAGGAGTAGCAATAGGAGAAGGAAAGGCAAGAAGAGCCCTTTCTATTGTAGTGGAAACCATGCCTTTCCCACTTTATTCGAAAGCGCCCCTGTCCTCTCTTCCTTCCTGCTTTCTTACGACAACTACCTATTGTCTATATCATCCTGAAAGAACAAGGTTATCTAGAATCGTCCCTTACTCCATTTCTTTCTGTTAAAGGAAAGCCCATGCCTTGACTTGCTTCACGCTGTACTTACTGCTTGCTTACATGCTTACTTGGAACTGAACTCTCATGATTTATCATAAATAAATAAAAGAGCGAGATGTGCCTCCATGAAGGCCTTCTCTTCAGAGAACCCCTCAAGGAATGGTTGACCTAGGCTAAAAGAAGCGCTGCTTTCTTCTCAGCTCGCTTAGGGCTTGGAAGATTCTTCGCTAGCGAATCAATCGTACGTAGTAGTTTTTTTCGTTCTATCTATTCGAGATTGGGTTGGTGAATGGAATTCTTATCTGAAACTCCATTACTTTGGAGCTTGCTTCGCATAGGCTACACAGAAGTCACGGAACTCTTCTTTAAAGAGTAAAAAAAGTAGCAGCAATAGCCTTTTTCAACTATGCCTTTCGTCTTTCGCCCGCTACTTCATCGCCTGGTCTCGATGAGAGCCTAAACTAAATCAGTTAAGCGGCTTCCTTTGAGGAAAGTCGGTCTTTTTGGTTAAAAAATTCTATTATCCTTTCTCTACGCAACCCAGGGCTTTCACCCACCCGAACGGAGTCGAACCTTCACTGCCTTTCCTCGGCTCACTTCACTTGCTTGACAGGTTAGAATCCAGCTAAAGATAGGAGTGGATATTGCACTTGCACAGCAGATGTTGAAAACAGCGGTTGTAGATGCAGCGGATTTAGTTCAATGCCATGCTTATTGAATGCCTCCCACGCGTACTTCATGCCAAAGCTTCTCGTTCGATCCCTTTCCCAAGCGTAGAAGGGGTATCGGAAGATCTCTGCTTACCTTAGATAGAGGAGCTACTCTAATAGCTTATGGGAGCTACTTGGCACGCTTGGCCCTAGATTATTTAAGGATACTCACTAGCATAGCAGACTGGCGCTATACAGACAGCTATTCTAGACTGCATAGACTAATGCTTGCCTTCTTGCTTATTCCTTCCCTCTAACCATAGTCTTGCTTGCCACTTGCAAAGAAAGAGCTTTCTAGAGTCAAGTAAGGAGAGATTCACTATCTTCCGAATCATGCCTTACCTGAATGCCAGTCTTTCTTGTCCTTATTATAAGATTCAACTCTGACTAAGCAAAGAATCCAGATAGGAGATTGAGAGAGTGAGATCCTAAGTAATGAGATGAGCTTGATTACGCACCTGATTGACTCTTAGTTACTGAAAGCGCTGATGAACGATCTTCCTTATTTTAAGAGGATGTAACTCGGATTCCTCCTTCACGGCTTGAAGCCGGATAGCTTGAAGCTTAAGGGCTATCGGAATTCCCTTTCAAACTTTCTCGAGTCACCCTAACGTAACGGCTAACAGAACTTGGCTAACTTCTTACTGAATGCCGTACTGAGAGTTCTCTCGGGACGAGCTCTTAGCGATTAGTCAGTCCGGGTCCAGCTAGTCTTGCACTTTCAGACCGGTCCTTCAAACAAAGGCTTAGTAAGCACAGATTCCCTATAAATATAAATTTCCTATAAAGACAGATTTCCTTTCTTCCCCAGAATTAGAATGCTTGCCTTAGCTAATACTGATTGATTCACCGCAGCTTCTCGTTTCTCGCTTAGCTCTGATCTGGTGTCGTCGCTCACAGTCCAAGAAAGGTAGTCCTCTCATTGGCTAACGGGATTACGCTTAATGGGATAGACCGATCATCGCTTCCTTCCCCGACCCTTCGAATGATTGATTCAGTGTGAGAATAGACTCTCTCTGGTAGAACAAAAAAGCCCTTACTTGTGCTTTAGAACAGCAGGGCTCTAGTTCTTTCTTTTGTTATTTCGATCCGTAAGTAAGAGTAAGAACCTATCCAGCTGAGCACGATCTAGGCTACAAAGGCACTTCCGCTCAGAAGGTGGCCCAGCTCACTTCGCGGCAACGACATCCATCCAACGAGATGTGCTTCGGGAAATTCACCATAGGTGATGTCCGCAAACGTCTGCATGCACCCAGCTAGATTTAAGATATATGTATGGTTGAAGGGAGCTGACAGGGAGTCAACAAGGGAATATTGCACCCCCAATCTCGATCTACCGCCGGTTGGATGTCGTAGTCTTTCCACTCATCTAAGTCAGCACCATAACCCAATTTATCTTATGGAAAAAACGTTACAGGTCAATAGTTAAGCTATGATGGGTTCGTCGGGCTTTGATCCCATTCCGAAGCGTTCTGCTCATTGAGTTTTGTAATAAGGTTCCGGTCTTTGTTCGGTGAATCTCGAGGTCTTTCAGATCTCAACCGAAGGGCCCGAATTCAACGATTTCCATATCCCGTTGATATTTCTTTATTCTTCTTATTCCCATCATGCGCTAAGCACACCAGATGATCCACAAGAATGGTGCAAGGATTCGACCCTATAACCGTACCGTCCATCCTACCCTGTTGGTGGCCGGGTTAGCACCTCTCGTCGCCTCTTTTTTCCAACCCTCCACCAGGATTAGCATTTCCCAACAAAGCTACCAGCGAGAAAACAGGTCTTTTGTGAGATTTCATTTCAATGATCAGCGGAAGTCTAGCTATGGATCTCCTTATTTCCATCCTATCTACTAATTTAGTTTTTTTTCAAGCATTTTTCGAAAATCTTTCTCGATTGGCCCCAACTTCATAGATCAGCACACCGAGCCCCTTGCTATGGGCAGAGTTTGATAAAAATTTGTCTTGGGCACGTGGCTCCTGTGAACTTGGAACTCTGTCGAGTATCGATGCTTTCAACTCTTCTCCACTGGTTCGCCTACTCGTATGTGCCGTCTAGGGGCTCATCAGAAGCAAGAACTTCTACCTTGTCAACTAGCTCAAGATTTGAAGGTAATTCGTAGTTCGCTAACATTCACTCACCTGGAATACTTCCACCTATCGGCTCAGAATTCCATTACGCCCAGTTAACTCACTGCTTTCGCGGATTCGCTAAGCAACTGAAAGAAAAAAAAAGAAATGCTCAAAGGTGGCTTGGTAACATGCTGGCTAAGGTTGGTCTCCCTAAAGCCGAGCGTAGGGTGGCTACTCTACTCCAGTATTTTCCCTTTCTTTGCGGGCAGGGGTGCCCTATATTCTGTGAACAAGACTGGGTGGGGCGGGAAGAGAAGGAGGAGCATTGAGCAAGTAAAGGAAGCATGACATATCAGTTTAGTCACTCTTTCACTAGTGATTGAAAGCTAGGTGCCCTTACAAGAGGGGAAGAAGCTCTAACGGAAGCACCCTCGGGAATCCCGCCTTTCAGATTCTACATCTGCTACTGCTGGAGTGGATAATGACTCTACTACCTGTGCCAGCAAACAAAAAAAAAAGACTTTAAATAAAATAAAAAAAGGCTAGGTGTCCATGCCACCAACCAACTCCTGAAAGAAAAACAAGAGCTTATCCGGCAAACCAGTATAAGTACCCATCGAGTCGAGCAATGATCAGGGGTCAGTTTCAACCTTAGACAGTGAGAGATCAACCGCAGATGGAAGACTACTCCAGCCTAAAAGGAACATACAGTCTTAGGGGGGAATCCTCAACAAAAGCGAAAAGATCAACAGAAAGCCTATATCTATTAAAGTAGCTCGCATGCAAGGAGTTCGTTTCCGTTCCCTCCCCCTCCCCTGCTGCTGGTGGTGCCAATCTAATGCTGCTAAGATTGGTTCAGTCGCTAGCGAAAGGAGAAGGCTCCTACTCACTTTAGTAGCTCTACCGGACCAGACAAAGGCAAAAGACAAAGAAAGAGGCGGGCAAGTAGTGGAAACTCTTAGATAGGAACGTTCAGCGATTGAATTGCCTTCAGTAAATCTAACCAGCTAAGCTACCTAAATAACCTTTCTAATTAAGAAAGGGCAGTTCTGTCGATTCCCAATCTCGAAACTGAGAGTGCGAAGTCACAAGCTGATGAGCTATATGTGAAGTTAAAAAATCCAGTTAAAAAAGAAAATATATAGCTTGATAGCTGAAACTGGAACTCGAGCCGAAAATGGAAATGGTTGGAACGGTCCCGGCTGCTAACCACGTTTCGCTTTATTGCAAAATCGGGAAGTGAGGGAGAGGCTTTCACTCACGGAGTTGCGACTCCTACGGACCCTGGTTCCGAAAGGACTCTATATGGATAGGTTCGGGGCTACCCATTTGACAGTCACTCAGACCCTATAAGGACACGGTAGGGCAAGCCGAGTGCAGGGAGGTGTGGTTATTTTCATACATTTCTCCTTTCCTTACTGCTTCCTTCATTCTGTGGTTTTGAGTTCCCTTTGCCATTCTTCTCCGAAGTTGGCTAATCTTCCAACCAAGTAGTGAGAATATGAAAGGTCAGCATGTAGATGATGCCGTTATCAGGTCTTCGAATTGAGTTGGAAGACGAAGACGATCTTGGGGCCATGTAGCGTTTTGGACAGCTTCCCTTGTTAAGGAGTATAGTGTATTAAGCATGGGATTCACCACTCCTATATATCGATTGTCTACCTTGCCCATGACCGGCACCCTTTTTCCTTCCTCACCCTTGACTTTCTCTTTCTGGGACTCTCTATTTTCGCTTTCGACTAATTCTGTTCGGGAACCAGTCTTCCACGCCACCTGTGGTTTCCGGGCATGGTCGTTCTGCTTGGGACATGTCTGCTACGTCTCCAGCGTTCTCGGGCCCTCGCCCCGAAGCAAGGCAAAAATCGAGCATCGAAGTGAGCATATAAGAAGAAGTTCAAAAAAACTAAGTTAATGGGCGACCACCTTCAACATGAATTACTTTCTGGAAGCAGGCCGCCACACCTCCCCTATGAAAGAGGGCTACGCAGCTGATTCGGTTAATCACATGTCAGAACAGGATCTATTTTTCATTACCAGCTTCGGGTCACCCTTTTTCTTCTTTCTTTGCTAAGCTCTTCCATTTTTGGAGTCTAATAAATCATTTTTTTGGAAATGGTCCATGTCTGCTTGTTCTTCTGTACGGCCATATGACAAGTCATTTGCGAACATTTCGGGAACCTTTGGTTGTCTTTTTGTTCCAAACATCGCATCCAGTATTGCTGGTTTCTTTTTAAAAGAGCTAGCTCATTAGCTATCTGTGAGTGGGGCTTGTTGAAAGCATCTACTCGAGTGTATCGAGAAACGTACCAGTCATCTCAACATTCCAAATTCCTATGTTTCTAGCCAGCAGCCTATTACGTAAACAGCTTTGTCAACTAAGACATATACATTGGAAAACTAATCCTCATGCCAGGTTCAGTAAATCTAAATCGCAGGAGAAACCTGTGGTGGGGAGAGGGGGAAGGCGACGGCTTCCCTCTACCTTCCATCGGCTTAGAAGTGAAAAGGCGGGGGGCCGGTGATCAGAGAGTGTAGAAAGAAGAGAAGTGAGTCTCAGTGAGGACTTCTCCCTCCCCGTCCGCTATTCATGCTTGGGCGTCGGGGCTATCTTTCAAATTCGAATGATTACTTAATTAGCCTTTCTTCTTCGAAGGACTGATTTACTGATTGTGGCAGTCTTTATTCGTAAGAATGGAATCTGTATGCTTTTCTTTTTTTCTGCTATCGATAGCTTTGAAGAAAGGAATGAAGAAGAACTAGGTTCAGAGAAGATCCTCAGCAGGGACGATTCCAGTACTTATATTACTAGAGCAGTTTACAAACTTTGCTAATAATAGCTCACTCTCCTTGACTTTAGAAAGGAAATCTGGACATGTGACTGATCCCACCATGTTCGGCTCACGCAAGGCTTGCTTGCATCCTGAGATGGGAGGACTGGCCGAGATGAGGGTCAGCGCCCGTACTAGCCCTTGACTAAGCGAAAGCGCTAATGGATGGTGATTTCTTAGTTCTTATACTAAGGGTGAGCTTACGAAGCTTCAAGCTAGGCTTTCCCTCCATTATAGATTAGTTCTTTACCTAGGCTAGTAAGATCAGGAAGGAGACATTGAAATCAAGAAAGATAAAGGAACGGGATAAGATAGTCGCTTACAGAAGGGCAGAGAGATCTTATTCAATGCGATAGAAAGAAGGCTTGACAAATGGAGCGAGAAAGCGGTAGATACCATTCCCAAATGCATACACAGTCAAGTTTCCACAATGAATCCCAGAATGGCTAGGTCAGTATGCCCATGCTTTGGAATAAGCTAAGCTCCTATGGTATGGGCCGGTACACTGCCACTGCGGCGGATGACACAGCTTGGTACCTTTACTGCGCCGATCCATTTTTGTTCTTCTCAGCGGGCTAGGGCCCCTCTGCGATT
>Ga0325414_1003068_pt1:0-2500 | contig 17252 bp, 10 predicted proteins | sample PopdelMetagenome_8_FD_206183 | JGI IMG/M metagenome (GOLD analysis project Ga0325414, IMG submission 206183) | Populus deltoides microbial communities from Bellville, Georgia, United States - Leaf-PdKOR-R3 | ecosystem: Host-associated > Plants > Phyllosphere > Phylloplane/Leaf | place... | reverse complement strand
TGGTGAGCGAGCCTAGTGGTTCACTTAACAGAAGCACTAGGTGAGCGGGTGCAGGACGAAAGAGATAGATTTCTTTTATTCATTCCCCCGCACCGCTATGGATGGATTTAATGTAGTACCTTATTACCTCACTGGGAGAGAAGGAAGGGAAGACACAGACTCACAATAAGAGGGACTTTTTAGCTATCCTGCCTACGCTATTACATAGCAGACAGAATTTGGTAGCTACATGCCCAAGGTAAACCATTCCCAAAAAGAACCGTGTCCCATACCAACTACCAAAGGAAAGAAGAAGACACCCATTTAATAACATTCTTATCTGTCCTATCTTGATCTAACCGCCTGGGAAGACCGATTGGAACCAATACCGCTAAAGAAAAGGTACGTTCCGAGGCCTATAAACTTTGAATCCTCTGCAAGATAGCACAGGCTCTTTGCCACGTGAATCATAATAGGCTGCTGTTAGCATGTTAGTTGCCTCTTACCTGACCCTTCTTACTGGATTTCCGGTCTTTCCTGATGGTGAATAAGCGCGGATTAATTAGCAGGTAACTTGATATTTCATAAAACTGGTAGAGTAGAAAGATTAGCTCTTCGCGGCAAATAATGGATTAGATTAAAGAACAGTCGTAAGGCTGCATTGATCGAATAGATGACTAAGGCTTAGAACTGATAGCAATTGAATCAGCTGTTGATGCAATAGAAGTAGAAGGTCTTTCTGCCCCCTGCTCTCGAACGTGCTCTTGTCGCAATTGAATCTGAATACCAGATTTTCTGGGTATTGGCAGTGAATCAGATAGAATAGGTAATTGTTCCATTAGGAGCTCTTGTCTTATAGAAGTAACCGGTGTTGGATAGAAGACTGTTTTAGTTGCCGGCTTGAGAAGAAGCTACACATTCATCTTACTCGAGAAATGACTTTTGAATCGAGAGCTTTTTTAAAAAAGATTCCTATTTAGGAAATGCACTGAGAGAAAGTAAAGAGAGTAACTGCAATAAGGCAAATTTGACAGCATCCGATTTTGTACAGTGCAGACGCTTTTGGGGCATTCTCCTTCATGAAGATGGCATCAAGCCGATGTGGGACTTGAGGAATAGAAGGAGCTCTTTGGAGAGTGGAGAGGAATAACCGGGATTTTAAGCATTCTTCGTCCCTTATCCGCACATAGATCTTTTGACAGCTGGGATGGACTTTTGGTTTTGGGATTGCTCGGAACTTCACTAAAAGCAGGGGAAAGAAGTGACATCATATATAAAGAAAAGGACTCGAATGCAAGCTCCTATGGAACTGTTTGGTGGAATTGAATCAAGAGTACCACTTACAATTGAATCAGGAACCGCCGCTAGAAGGGGAACTGAATCCGATCCTGCTTGACTTTCTTTGCCTAGGATGAATACCCGTTCTTAGAGTGATAGTAGCTGTGAAAGTCTCCGGTGTGATTGAATCAGTAATCGCTCCTACCTGTTCAAGATTTTCTAACTGTGAAATCATCCCTTGCTCTCGTAAGCGGTGTCACTGCTTTCACCGAGGGGGATAGAATAAGCTCTTTGTGACGCTAACTAGAAAAATCATAAGAGAAGAAAGATCGTAGCGAATGAAAGGTAGGGCACAAGGCTATCCGAGTTCACAGGTGTCGTTGTTTATCCCCTTATTCATTAAGATTGGGTTGATGTTCAGTGACTGGCCTTTCTCTTATGATTGAATCTATATGCATTCTTTCTTAGGATAGGACCTGATCGACCCAATCAATATGTATAGTAGAATCAAATTGATTCCTACTTCAACTATTTTTTCTCTTTTCTCAACTAGTTAAGAGGAGTCATGGAAAGAACAGGTTCAAAATCACGATCAATTCCTTTTTCAAATCCTGCTGCAGCTGCACGAGCCCTTCCCGCGTGCCATAAATGACCTACGAATAGGAAGAACCCGAGAACAAAATGAGAGGTAGCTAACCAACTTCTAGGAGAGACATAATTGACTGCATTGATCTCGGCACCACCTACGGAATTTAATGAACCTAAAGGCGCATGGGTCATACGCAGAACGTCGTTCTTGCCAAGGTTGTATGTCTTTTTTCAACCTCCTCAAGTCCAAACCATTTGGACCTCTTAGAGGTTCTAACCAAGGAGCGCGCAGATCCCAAAAACGCATAGTTTCTCCTCCAAAAAGAACTTCTCCGGTGGGCGAACGCATTAGATATTTACCTAAGCCGGTAGGTCCTTGAGCTCCTCCCACGTTAGCCCCAAGACGTTGGTCTCTAACTATAAAAGTAAAAGCTTGAGAAGCTTCTGGTCCAGTGGGCCCGTAAAACTCACTAGGATAAGCGGTATTATTGAACCAGACAAAGCAACAAGCAATGAAACCAAAAACAGATAAAGCGCCTAAACTATAAGACAAATAAGCCTCCCCGGACCATACAAGTGCACGGCGAGCCCATGCAAAGGGTTTGGTTAAGATATGCCAGATTCCACCAAGTATACAAATGGAACCTAACCATAC
>Ga0325414_1003067_pt1 | contig 17255 bp, 13 predicted proteins | sample PopdelMetagenome_8_FD_206183 | JGI IMG/M metagenome (GOLD analysis project Ga0325414, IMG submission 206183) | Populus deltoides microbial communities from Bellville, Georgia, United States - Leaf-PdKOR-R3 | ecosystem: Host-associated > Plants > Phyllosphere > Phylloplane/Leaf | place: USA... | reverse complement strand
AAAAAAAAATTTACTGCGTTAGAAAGAGCCGATGCAAACTCAAATTTATTTTTCAACGTCAACCTAACCCACCCGTTCTATCAATTTTCTATTTCCTTGCATGAAAGTTACAGGTGAGCATATAAATGCTAAATAACTGCTCAATAATTTCTACTAAATGAATACTTTGAGCAGTGCAGACGCTTTAAAAAAATAAAAAAACGAAAACAAAACGTGAGTGTATACCTTGTATTTTCTTTCCCTCTATGTAAAGCTTGTGTTGTCTCTCTTTTATGAGCTCATGGCTAGCTAGAATACCTTCATCAAAGATTACAGATTATATCAGGACAAAGAATTCGAAAACAAATAGAAAAGGAAAACTATAAATCATTTTCCCTCTATTTTTCAAAGACCTTGGCCAGCATCTAATAATATTTGAACAAATCTATATTATTTTAAGATTAATTTTTATTAATAGATAGTAAAATAAAATAAAAAGTAAAATATCAATCCATACTTGAGAGTGTAGACGTCCATGGCCTTGCATTTATTTATTCGATAGTACTAGAATAGTACTTTTACTCTCAATCTAATCTATCTCTTGATCTCCCCTTTGTATGACGAGGTACGTACGAGGAAAGACGGTATAAAAAAATTTCAAAAAGACGTGGCCATGGGTAAAACAAACAGGGCAAGAATGTAATTTGAGAGGGCATTGACACACCCGTCCGCTTACAGCCACCTGACCTGACCATGTTGTTTTAATATTATTTTGAACGTATTCTAAGTCTTTGTTTCTGTGTTGTTGCTTTGTTTTTTTTAAATTTTAGATTTTTTTATTTTATTAGGTTGATATTAAAAATAAAATTTAATAAATAAAAAATATTTTAATAAATTTCAAACGAAAAAATATTTTAAAAAAACAGCATAGTAACAAACACTAGGAGAAACAAAGCAAATAAAAAAACAAAGAGAGACGTTAGCTTATGGCATGTGATCCTTTGACAGCAGTTTGCCTTCTGATCTTCAAAAATCAAATTTTGAAGCTAGACAAACAGAATATAAATATAAAGAACAAACCCCCTCAACGAAAAGATAGAATAATCTGATTGATTCTCTTTCATTTCTTGTAACTACTTGGTTTTATTGCAACCTCAAATCATGAGCCACATCCAAAACCCATGTACTTTGTAGCGGTAACTAGCTAGTGGAATTATGGTTTTGGTGAATCCTGCAAGGAATTGAGCTTTTAGGTTTCGAAAAGTTAAACTCCCCTTTTTTTTTAAGAATGGAAACAATGGCGAAGAAGAGTTGTGGTGGGGGAGGATTTGAGAAGAAGAGGAAAGATGGGTCTGAGTTACTGACCGATTCAAGAGAGAGTAGCAACTCGAGTTCTGAGAGTAGTTCTGGTGAGGTAGCTAAGACAAATAATGGGTGTGCTTCACCATCTCCTCTGGGCTGGCCTATAAGGAAATCTGGAGAGTGCAAGAGCTTGGTCTCTATTGGAAATGGAAGTGAAGAAAAGAAAGCCCATTTGGAGGATTCAAAATTCAGAAAGCTAGGATCAAAGCTTTCAGGTTGGTTTTGGTGCCTTTTTACTTTTTTTTCAGTTATAGATAGATGCCTCTCATGTTTCAAAAAATTCAAATTTCAAAATTGCCATTTTTTTTAATTTTTTGATTGAGGTATATGCCCACTTTATGATTATTAGGAAGCTGACTTTTTCTCCATTTCTTTTGGGGATGATTTTGTGTAGAGATTGATATGATGAAGGAGAGGTTTGCAAAATTGTTGCTTGGTGAGGATATGTCAGGGTCTGGAAAAGGGGTTTGCACAGCTTTGGCTATATCAAATGCCATCACCAATTTGTGTGGTATGATCTCTTTCTCTCTCAATCCGTGTTGTGTGTGTGGAGCCTTGGTTCCCAGTTCTGCAGTTTCATTTTAATTTGATCTTGGTTATGCAACATGTAGGTCATGTTTTTGGGCAACTGTGGAGACTAGAGCCATTGCCTGCAGAGAAGAAATCAATGTGGAGAAGAGAGATGGAGTTACTTCTTTGTGTTGGAGATCACATTGTGGAATTAATACCCTCCTGGCAGACATTTCCTGATGGTAGTAAGCTTGAGGTAATTCTATTATGGTCCCAATTTTAGAAATGTACAATGGAAATTTGCTGGCAAGGTCAAGGAAAAGAATAAGAATCTTAGAACAGAGCTTAATTAAGCAATTTGGCTGTTGGATTTTAGTTTCTCGACTGTTCTGATGATAAACCAACATAACATGACTGTAATATATGCTTCCCCTCCCCAATCCGTGTATTTATTTTCAACAATCTGATAACTGATTCTTGAACTGTGTACTGTTTATAGCCTAAAATTTATTCTAGGATGTATTCAAGTTGTCGTTTCCGTACCCTTGTGTGAAGAAAGCTTGTGCTAGTTAAGATTTTTAGGATAGAGTCCCCGAGAAAAAGAAGATCCAATTAATTCATTTGAAATCAACTCAATTTTTCCTTTTCTTTTGTTTGTTTTTCGATGTAATTAGTTTCTGCATTTTGCAGGTCATGACTTGCAGGCTTAGATCCGATCTTTTTATAAATCTACCAGCTCTGAGTAAACTAGACAATATGCTTCTTGTAAGATTTAGCCCTAATTGTTACTTTAATCTCTCTCCCTCTCTCTTCATATCTGATCATTTTGGAAGTCATTAGTCTGTTCCCTTCAATGACAGGAAGTTTTAGATAGTTTCACGGACACAGAGTTTTGGTATGTTGATCAAGGGATTGTAGCCCCAGATGCAGATGGGTCAGCCTCTTTCCGTAAAACAATACAGAGGCAAGAAGAAAAATGGTGGCTACCCGTACCCCGTGTCCCAGCTGGTGGTCTCAGTAATGATACAAGAAAGCAGTTGAACCACACACGTGAATGCACCAATCAAATACTGAAAGCTGCAATGGCAATCAACAGTGTCGCTTTAGCTGAAATGGATATTCCTGACTCGTACTTGGAAGCTCTTCCAAAGGTTAAATCTGGCAATGCACCAGATTTTTTTGTTCTGTTCCTGTGTCAAACTCTGCTTGATTTTTTTGTTATGTTATGGAATCAACACTGCATTCACAATTTTCTCAATATTTCCTAATTATATGCTCAACTTTTTTGTATTGACTTGATTCCATTGATCCAAATCTTTATGTTTCTTTCTAATATTGTAGGCAGTTTCTGGTTTATCATATGTGTTTAAATGTAAAGTAGACGCATTTCATGAATCTTCTGATGAGGCACAATAACTTTCAATGATTTGCATAGATTTTTCTGTGTTAAGGGTATGTGACAGTCGGTTGTTAATTTATTTTCAGAATGGGAGAGCTTGTTTAGGGGACCTTGTGTACCGATATATTACTTCAGACCAGTTCTCTGCAGAGTGCCTGCTTGATTGCCTTGATCTGTCATCTGAACATGTTGCTCTAGATATTGCAAATCGTGTGGAATCGGCAATTTATGTATGGCGTCGGAGAGCTCATTCAAGACCCCCACCTAATCCAAACCGCTCCACTACAAAGTCATCATGGGAGATGGTCAAGGACTTAATAGTTGATGGAGATAAGAGGGAATTGCTTGCAGAAAGAGCTGAAAGTCTCCTGCTTTCCTTGAAGCAGTGGTTCCCTAATCTAACCCAGACCACCTTGGACACCAGCAAAATCCAATTCAACAAGGTTAGCTCTATCTCACTCGCTCCATTATTACTTCAACCCCACCATCCCCACCTTTTCTGTTTCCTAAATTGTTCGTATCAACTTGACTTGTTTTTCAACTTTTAGGATGTTGGGAAATCAATTATCGAGAGCTATTCAAGAGTTCTGGAGAGCTTGGCGTTTAGTATTGTGGCCCGTATTGATGACTTGTTATACGTGGATGACTTGACTAAACATTCGGACAAATTGTCTTCGGTTCCAACAGTCAGTGTGATTTCTCACAAGAAGGTTTCAATTCCCTACTCTGTGCCTGTCTCAGGCACTTCATACAAAACAACATTTAGCACATCGAGCTTTTCACCTATGCCGCTTATTAGTCCTGTACGGGGAGAGAGAACTCCATTCCTCCACAGTATCACCACTTCCAACAACGATAACAACAAGCCTCACCGTCGTGGTTTTGGTGTGAAGAGAGTTCTGACGAACTATCTTGGTGTTGATTCAAGACCAAAGATATGTGGTAATACAAACGAAGGATCTTGTCCAAATCCAAAGACAAATCTAAGAGAGGATTTGGGGCCGGAAAAGGACTCACCGACCCAAAAAAATGTGACTAAATTGCCTCAAAGTGCTCCCAAATATATTGTAACCTGACAATGAAAATTGAAATATAGCTTGAGAATTAGGATTGTTCATGCTGGAGAACCTTCTGATATTTATTGTTGTTTACGATTTTAATTTCTTCTTTGAGTTCTTGATTGTTACTGTCAATAGCTTTATATTCAAACCAAAAAAAGTTCATTATTCTTTGAGTTATTGGTTGTTCTTGTCAGTAGCTTTTTCCCATTTCTTTTTGGTACGCGGAGTAAAACTTTCTTCGATGATGGGGCATTCCGAGAATTGAACTCGGGACCTCTCGCACCCTAAGCGAGAATCATACCACTAGACCAAATGCCCATTTTGATAGAAGTGTGTCAAATCATATAAATAAACACACAATATATAAATTGAAGATGAAATAATTTTAAGAGTAATTTAACTGGTCAAACCTTGAGCTTGTTTTTTAAAAGTTTACGAATTGGAGTCATCTTAAAACCACCAGAGGCTTATATAGTTAACTAGATTAAAACTTATGGAATATTAATTTTAATTTTCTCCTTTTTTTTCAAGCATGGTTAATCAAACATCTTATATAAATATATATAAGTTTTTGATCCTTTTATTTTGTACAAATAAAATGTTTAAGTTGATATAGATTAGTTAAACACTTGTACGATTGAGTGATGAAAACTAACATTAAAAATAATATTTAAATTAATGTAGATTGTTACGCTAGCAAATAAATAAAAATTAAAGATAAAACATTTGATTGCAAATGAATAAAATATTGAGATGGTGAAATTTGGATGATATTGTTTTTTTAAACTATATTAAAACACTAGCACATTGGATTGATCAGGACTATCCATATTTAACCCATGAAACTCTTGATTTGAGGTTTGAGCTCGTGACAACACTATGAAATCCAAACTGAAATATGATGCAATCCAAACCATTGTTTTTAAAGAAAAAGGAAAAAATTGAGACTCTATTAACTGATCTGATTGAATTCATTAAGTCGAGTTAATTTAATAATATAATTAAAAAATAACAGTGAACAGTAAATAAAAAAAACTGAGATAATCTATGTCATTTTAAAAATTAGTCAAAATCATATAAAAATAAAAAAACTCAATATTTAAATAATTAAATGCTGAAGGATAAAACAAGAAAAATATGATGTAACAAAAACAAAACAAAACAAATAATTTTTTTACCTCAAACCACACAACGAGTTAAATACTCTTTTTATAACCTTAAAAAAATATTAAAATAAATGGAGATAATGACATTCTAGGTAATATATTTTTTGAAAATAAATATTGAGCAATTTATTTCATTTAATTTAAAAAATATTATTTAAAAATAAGCTAAATATAATATTAAAAAATATAAAAAACCCAGATATAACTCATGTATTTTTTAAAAGCAATGAAAAACTCTATACAAAGAAAAAAACTTAAACTACAAGGATTAATATCTAGTTAAATCAAATGTCAACTGATAAAACTAAAAAACATGATTTAAAAAAAAGGAGAAAATTCAATAAATTAACTTGGAAGAATCTCTTAAATCTAAATTAATTTCTCAAACTTGCAACCGGTTAAATCCCAGAATTGAGGTTATTTAAAAAGCTTAATTTAATATTGAAGAATAAAATCAGAAAAAAAATCAAATTTAAAAACTTGTCAATGTTAAAAATAACAATAAAAAAAAATAAATCTGATATATAAATATAACAATAATGATGAAATTGTAAATTTTTTTTAATAAAAAAATATCCAAAATAAAATAAATAATAATAAAAAGTAAGAAAGAAATCTAAAATTAAAAAAAAATTGATATTGGATAAAAAAAAAATCAATTATAATAACAATTACCAAATCCACTTGAGATACCTCGAATAAATCTAGAAATAACAACCGAATACTTAAAAAAAGTTCTTTTACCCTTGAAAGACCGTCTGAAAAAAAAAAATGTAATTCACTACTATAATTTACTGTGAATTAAGGCATCTGTAGTGGTTTTCCCGCACCAAAAAGGTTCTACTAATTCGGTAAACAATTGGCAATGAAATTAAGTATATTAATGTTATGAAAATATCTTCTCAAGAGAGTCGTTGTAGTATAGTGGTGAGTATTCCCGCCTGTCACGCGGGTGACCCGGGTTCGATCCCCGGCAACGGCGCATCTTTTTTCCCTTTCCTCCTTCTTTCACATTTTGCCCTTTCAAAGAAAGAAAGCGTAATGCGCACTCTTATTTACGTCGTGACACGTTGCATAAAGTTCTAAAAACCGTCCGCTCTCCTTGTCCAAACAAATCGTCACTCTTACTCTTCCTCTTTACCTTCTCGCAACTTCCTTCCCCATTTCCTACGAGGAGAAGCTCAAAACCAGAAAAACAAACCCTAATCAGTCACTCAAGGAAATCCCACAATTTCCCACATAAACCCTCCCCTGATTTAACACATCCGACCTCTCAATTTCAAATCCCAATGACAACCAGCATCCATATCACCGCCTTAGACGGGATCGTAAATGTGAACTCCCTATTCACACTAGCCGTCTTCATTGGCCTAGCTTGGAACCCAACTGATCCCACCAACACTCTTATTGGCCCCAATGACCCCATCTCCTGCTCTCCAAGCCCCAAAATCGCTGAAGATTTGATCGCCTTCCACGTGTACTCATTCAGCTCCTTTCTCTTCTCTAGCCTGATCGCTCTCGCTCTTAAACAAGCTATCAGGGTCGCTAAAACTTCGAATCACACTCATGGAAATTATTTGGAGGCGGCGGAGCTTATGTTAGCGCACGTGAATAAGAATTTGATTCGGGTTGGGATGTTGGTTTCGGGTATTGGGTCGGTTTGTGGATGCGTGTTCTTGATGCTGGCACTTGTTAATGTTGTTCAGTTAAAGCTTGGGAGTTTGGGTTGTGGAAACGGACATATTTATGCTGCTGTTGTTCCGCTTGTTATTTTGGTTCCTGTTGCCCTTTTGGTTTATGTTTCAATTGTTTTGTACGCTTTTACTCGCTAGTTGTGTTAATGTAGTATTTAATGTTGTGTGATTTATGTGAGAGGATAATTGTATCCAATGAAGTAAAAAATGGAAGTGTTTCTTCCATGTTGTAGGCTTTCCGATATGTAATACATGTGCAAGTTGGTTTTATTAATGGACTTGAGAAGTGATTTTAGTATGTTTTTGTGATTTTTGTTACGTAGGCTTAAATTGTTTATAGAATGATGCTATTCGTCTTCAAATATCATAACAAACCAGTTTGCCCGATAACATGCGGAGTACAATGGATAGTTCGAGATAATAGGATCACTGTTGTTTGTGTTTGTTGCATCATCCGCATGATATCAGGGTCTGTGTTTTCTTTTCCTTTTTTTTAATGTTTGATTTGGCATAATTTAATGTGGGCGGTGTAATTAATCATTAATGATAGGTGCGATAAAAATGGTGGGAAATGTTTTGGAGTTGTTTTGGCAGAAAGAGGAAGTAGAAAAGCGGGAGGCTTAATGATGGTGAGATGGACTAGTAATCTTGGGTTGAGTTATGACTAGAGAGTAGAATTAAGGAGAAGTGGGATCATGCTTCCACTTATATGAATCTGATTTCTTAACAGGTTAGTGAGAATAGTCCAGTGATATGGGATAGGCAATTAGTGTAAGATGGTTGAGTAACCGTGCAAGAAAGTCTAGAACGTGGAACCATGTTGCAACAAGCAAGGGGAAGCATGTATTAAGGTTTACCGTGGTAGGCTCGTGTCAAATATAACTTGTGAGGTAATAGATTTACAATCAAGGAGCGAGTTGAAATGGAAATGGCAATACGCTATTAGAGGATGAACACTGTTCATTGAGTATCGACGATTAAGGGTGTAAAACTTGAGGGGTTTTTGTTTCTTTCTTCCCCTGGTGCAAATCATTAAGGTTTCAGTTTAATGGCTCTCCACTTCCCTGGATAAGGACTATACTTCTCTTTCGTAATCGGAGTACAATCAGGCAATGGATACCCCTCGGATTCCTTTTCATGGGGGAAAAAACGTGACAGCAATAATGCTGAAATATGGTAGATGATGTTTTGTCCTTTGGTGGATACTCATTAGGATGATCCTAGAACTTTTACCTGACAAAATGAGTTGTGCCTTGGTTCTTATGATCGCCGGTTGTCTACATATTCCTAGTTTTCATTTATTGTCTCTTCTGTTTGTCCTGTGGGTATGTTCTATTTGGTCTTCACCTCCGGTACTCTTTGTTACCTCACCAAAGTAAGCTATATTAATTTAACATTTTTGATAGGTGTTGAAGGGCCTATTGTGAGATATGGTTGGGGTGATGGAGAGGGGAAAATGTCTTGGAGGTATCTGAAAAGAAGAAATTGCTGCTCTAGACTGTGTCGAACTCCAATTAAGTTGAAGTAAAACTTTTATATCAACAGTTTGAAATACATGATGCTTTCTGTGTTAGTGTGGTATCCAGATGGAAGAGCAGAAGTGAAGGAAATGTAAGGCTGTGAGTGCAGCTGTTTGATTGATGTTGCGTAGAAAGAAGATGGAAATGATTTGATTAACCTTTATCGTTTTTTTCCCTCTGTGAAGGATAAATGCATTTTGTTTCTCCCTCTGTCAAGAATTCGAAGTTGCCTACATGATGGAATTGACAGTGGATTCTGATGAAGGTCAGTGATTCTATACTTGCAGGACAGAGATTAACATTTAGCGTTCTGTCTTTTTTATTGTCACATACCCAAATAAATATTCCGGGGAAAAAGGTCAGCGGGTGCAATCGATCATTTCTACAAGTGGTGTGTTCTGGTAAGCACCTCTTGGTCATGTGGTGCCTTGCACTACTACCTATTACTTTAGAGCATTTGGAGAGGAAACTCGGAATCTTTCACAGTAGTGTGAACATTAGAGGGCAATAACGGTGACATCTTCATAGATTTGAGTACACTGCTATGCTGTCAATTGCTCATGAAAAGCTCCCATTTTCCCCTTTGAGAAACACTAAAAAGCAATGGAATGGTTCCGAAGACTTTTAGGGAGCACTTGCCGTCATTGGCTAAAATTTACCAGGTAAGTTTGGAATCCAATGTGGAAGGAGTAGGTATTGCAATAAACAAAATGACCTTTTACTTGTAGTGCTACTTTCACTATTGTTTACGGGATTCAAGTGCAAGCACCATTCAGCTGCTAGTTTAAGTATAAAATCCTGCGAGGTAGAGCATTACTCGTGCTCTGCATTGAAGAAATGGCAACTCCAATGAAGAACATTTGCTTTGTTATGTTTCTTGCAACTCTCAGCATTGCTTTGTTCAATCAAGTTGACGGGGCTGGTGAATGTGGGAAAACCACTACTCCTGACAAAGAGGCATTCAAGCTGGCTCCTTGTGCATCAGCAGCACAGGATGAGAATGCTTCAGTTTCTAGCCAATGTTGCGCCCGGGTTAAGAAAATTGAACAGAATCCAGCCTGCCTATGCGCTGTTATGCTTTCGAACACAGCTAAGAGCTCTGGAATCGACCCAGAAATTGCAATGACAATTCCCAAACGTTGCAACATTGCTGATCGTCCTGTGGGCTACAAGTGTGGAGGTAGGTTCACAAATTGCCTCTGTTTCAAGTCTTCTATATTTCTTCCTGTTGCCTTTCTCTTGTTTTTCTCAATATCAGTATGATTTATTGACTACTATTGTAACCGTTTAAATTTGCTTCTTTTCTCTTGCAGCTTACACTTTACCCTGAAGAATGAATAGTATGAACAGCGCTCCCCCTGTAATGTACTTCTACCAACCTGCTGGAGTTCACATCCTTGTTGCTAGTTCTTCTAGCTACCAAATTTAATGTAACATCCAGACATCTGAATAATAAATAAACTGTTGGTGTTTAATCTCTTTGGACCGATCAATTGCGTTTTGTTTTCGTTTTTTATTTTTCCCAGCAGATTCCCTTTCTTTCTAATGTAAATTAGTCCACCGCTCACTGCCTTGGTTCTTCGACCCGCCGGACAGGCTGTGTTTTACACCTACAATTTGATGGCATGAAAATAGAAAAGGTAACTCCTCTGCGCAAATGGGCTTGAATATCATAGAAAGAAGAGCATGGGTCTCCATAGTGCTCTATTAATCGGACTTGCAGACTCTGTGGATCAACAACCTTTAAAACTAGTAATGAGTGGCCATTAGATATTCGTGCTGCTTGAGATACCCGATTCAAGAATAAAAGACAGTTCTTCTCGAATCATGTGTTTAAATAATTAACAAGGCAGGCGCAATCATGATCTACTCATGTCTCTACCATTTCCAGTTGCTGATTTGCAGGGAGCAATTCTAGTTCATACAAGTTAATATTTCTCCATTTATACTTTCTGAATTTAGTCAATATCTGTCACAGCAGAAGCTATAATATGGCACAAGCTTGAATTTGAACAGTACGATTTTTAGAGGGAGAGAATAGAATTAGACCATAACAGTCCAAAGACAGGTAGAATAATATATAGTTCATGACTGGACTACTTGACGGATTTGGTTAATATACAAGATTCTGCAAGGAATGAAAGCATAGAACTCCCACAGCAATATATCAACTCGTGCATACAACTAGTTGGCACAAAAAGAACCCAACAATATGCCTCCTTGTCCTGCCTTCCATATTAAGCTGTACTAGTCTTTACTAATCTCTTTTAGTTTCTTAGTTCCATGGTCTATATTGATGGATCTCATAGTCATAATTCCTGCATCGAATTAAACAAACACCATTAATCATCTGAATGGCCTGTAAAAGGCAAAGAAGAAGAGTAATATGCATATTTATGCAAAGAAGAGAGAGCCAACATGCATGTGAATTACAATGTTCTGGTTTTTTTTTTTTTTTTATAATGGCAATTTTCTGATGTCTTCAAACGTTGTCTTACGATAATATTTTCTTTCCTTTTGAGAAATCAAGAGTGACTAGTATATGCGAGTAATTGATTACAAAATTCTTAAATGGATGCACAATGGATCACTAATTTTGCGCACCTCAATTTGTTGGTGCTCTGCACTTTGATAAAATGGGGCTAGATGCCTAATAATAGAGTGAACCTGCAAAAATGCATTGGATCAAAATTTATCACACTGTCATAAAATAACATCATAATACCACATATTTACAACTATACAGATATCATACCCTGCCACCAGTTCCCCCTTGAAGCACTGTTCGGATCGTTGCCATTGGGATTTTCCTTTTCATCATCTTTCTTGAACTGTTCAAGGGGAAAAAAGAAAAAGTCAGCTATCACTTCAACAGCTAATAAGAGTAAAATAAATCAAGCTGTCATGTTCCATTATTATTGTAATGCATCTTATGATGCATGATCAGTATTGGATGACATACTCTTAACTTCCACACACGTATTAGTTTATTGACAAATTCACTACTCACAACATGTTGATATTCTGAGTTCTTGGTTCTTGGAGAATAGTTCTCTTGACCACCGTAGTAGATTGACGAGCTGAGGTAGCATGGTTCTGGTGTTTCATTCTGAAACACTGCACTCTTGCCTTTGCCACTGCCCTCTCCCTTGGCTTTCTGAGCGACATTATCTGAAAACAACCAAAAATTATATAGCATCCATATCAAGCCTAGAGAACTGATCAGAGAACAACCTACAAGAGAGTAATTGTGCAATATAAATTATAATGGAGGCATACTTTCTGCTCTAGCAACAAAAAGTTTTGATCACATACCTCGATTCGCATATTTTCCCCTGCCACCATGATTTTCCATAACTCCAGAGTCCCTCCCAGCTGGCACCTGAATCGGAACAGTTAAAAGATAGAAAATCTCAGCACTTTCAACAAGTACAACAAAAACTGTAATGTTCTCTCTGTTTCTTTTATCAGAATTATAATATCGATCCAGGAGACAAACTCACAGCACTCTATTTACAGCACATGTAGTACTTCAATTATATATGAAATGGAGTAGCTATCGATACTTATTTTTATCTCTTTTTATGTGGATATTGATGTGATTTTTTCTTTTGTTTTTCATATTTGTCTCTCTTTTCAAATCAAGTCCATTGAATAAGTATTGTTAATGACTAACTGAGTATTTTGAGATTTCTCACCCCTACCTTCTCAAGCTAATAATTATTACAAAAGGGATTTCTTTCTTTTCTATTCTCTGTCTTTTGCTTAACATCCCTTTTTTCCTTTTTATGTTAATATTTTTAGTTACTTTGCTACCCCGGCAACTAAATATGGTAACAAAAACCAGGAGAACCATGGAAACCTTGCATTTTAATCCGTCATTACTGATTGTTGGGCTGATGGCGAGAGGGCAAAACCCCACCCGGCAACGCATGCATAAAAGTGCAACAAATTAAAGAAGGTCGTGAAGTGTACCTTTGATGGATGAGGAAAAATGGACTCGAATATCCCACTTGAGGCGGATGATGAAGAGGAAGAGTCTTTAGGACCAAAAAGATGATCAAAAGAAGAAGCAACGACTTGCCTTTTGTTTTCCATGCTGAGATAGATTTTTTAAGCTTTCTTTGTCAACCAACGAACAAAACTACTATTTAGCAGTCTACAACAACGACCACACTGAAACGAAAAGACACCAAGCAAAAAGAGGGAGCAAACTCTACTGACCCCAAAAGGACACCCAAGAAAACAACACAGATAGGTAGCAGCAGTAGATAAGGTATGCAGTTGCAGAGTGAAAACGAAAGAAGGAAACAAACAGATAAAGAAGAACTTCGAAATGCAAAGCACGTGAAGATTTGCGGTTGTGGGATATAATGCAAAACGGTCTCTGCTATTTATAAGCCCAAAAAGACGGTGTTTAGGGCTGCTAGCTGCTGCTGCTGCTGCGGCTGCATTCCCACGTTCCTCTATTCAATTCTCTACATTTTTTTCTATCTTTGACATATGGGATGCATCCTTTGTGTACAAGTGGACATGTTGCCAGCTTCCAACTCCGTGCCACGTGTCCTCCATGCCCATATCTTTGACTCTCCTTTTCCTGTTATTTTCTTGCATAAAGATAAACAGATAAGGTCGTTGGCTCAACTTGGCCTCCTAGGATATGCTTCCAAACAGTTGACCCTTCATCCTTTTTTTTTTTTTAATTTAATTTATTTTCTTTCACTGAAACTAAGTGATAAGAAGATTTACCAATATTCCATGCATTGAAAAATAGATATTATAGACATCTCCCTGCAAAATCTTCCCAGGTTCAATGACGAATACATATTTTGTTCCTAAATCAATAATGTTTTTTTTTTTTTTTTGTGTGGGCAACGTTGAAGCGCTCGTGGCTGGTAGGTTGCTGAACCTTTTCTTGTCACCGATGTAATTTCATCATCATTTTTTTTTTTGGTGAAAAATTTCATCATCATTATATTTAGAATCAGGACAACTCAACATTTTTATAAGAAGTTGTGCCAAAAGAAAATCAATCTCTTCAAGTTTATCCTGAAGCAAATCAACAGAGTGCTTTGATAGGTAAAGTACAGTATTTTTTGTGCACTAATATGCTATAATAATTAATGGACGAGAGTATTCCACAAGATCAGGATAATAATATGAATAATGAATGGCAGGGAAAGATAAGGAGGAAAGGCGCGAGACAGCATAGATTAATGGCTCCCTATAGTCCTATTGACAAATTAGCACGCGTCATGCTTGGGTTTATGGTAGGTGTAAATTTTTATCTTGGATTCGAGATGGGCAATAATGCTAATCTTGGATTTGCTAGGAGAGTTTTTTGATTAATATATCTTGGCATTTTCCTTATTGACAATAATATTTGTGGTTGGTAGTATGAGGTCGGCTGCTTAGATAAACACCCAATTCTCGAGATAAGGTTCTCCTGTCTGAAGCCAAGACAATTAAAGAGAACGGAGAGGATGATAAAGCCCATGCCTAGGCTGTACTATTGCGGCTCAAAGCAGTGAGCCAGAGCATTGTCGCATTATTGTCTTTGAAAATACAGATATAGCCATCAATTTGCTCGAGAAGATCCAAGTGAGATTAATTAAGAGATCCTTGATTGATTAGCCCCTGAAGGGACGTCGTTAATCTGAGCGCCGAGCGTGGATCCACTAAATAAATTCTCGAGGATAAGGGAAGATATGTTTATTTAAACGAGGTCATGTGTGGTGCTGAGACTGTAATTCCAAAGATTACGAAGGCATAATTCTTTTATTGGATAGGAGAGGATAAGCTCATTTAAAGTACTGTAACTTTTCAATCAAGCGTGACATCACTCACAAGAGTCTTGCCAGGGCTAGTCCCTAATTGGGCCCGGTTTTGTGGCAAACATTTGTTCCGCTTATCCGCGTTTTTACCTTTCTATAATTTTAAATGAGACGCCTCCTCGTTATACGCTCAGAAGAATTTAGGAGAGAAAGAATCTTATTTTATGAGGTCCATGTTAGCTTGTAAAATCACTACATAGACTTGAATCATATCGATTAGAACAGTATGATATGTATAGTTCACGTAGTAAGTCTAAAAAAATTCAGAGTACAAACCTAGAAAAATGGGAGGTTTTTTTTTTTTATTAATGTATGGGGCTAGCTAGCCGCTTAAAATATAATATTTAAATTAAATTCTTTTTAATTAAATTTCCGCGTCAACCGGGAAATTCCTGGCATTGCAAAACGGGGAGAACATATTCTCTTGCAATAAAAGTAAGAAGCTAGATGAAATGTCAACTGCTGCCTGGACCTCTTAGTTACATTACTGCAACAGAGAATCAAATATATAGGTGGTCAAATTCCACACAATTGCAAAGAAAGGTATATACATTTCTATTTTCTAGAACCTGTGGCGGAGACGAAAAGATGATTTAAATTCGTTGTTGATCGAATCAGGCTGCTGATTTCTGTAAGTTGTTGGATCTGAATGTTATATATATATATATATATCAAGAATATTTGTCAGTGGATGATAGGATTGACTAATGCTCGAGGGTTGAGTCAGTTTAACCAAGGAGCTGGATCCCTGAGAGAGAGCAACTAGTCAAATTGCAAGAAGTTGCTAAGAATCATATATTCCAGCTTTTATTGATACTGGAATAATATAAGCCAAACTTTCATACGGCAAGCTTTGACAAACGTGATTTGTAAAATTTCTGTGTTTAATTAATAGATTTAATTAGTTGACATTTGGATTCTCGTAACTGCACGGACCACCATCACAGCTAGACTCCAAATAAATCTGTAATTGTCTTCGATGAAAATGAAAAATGAAAGCATTAGTTCCCAGAGGACCACTTGAGCAAATTAAGTTTTAGACCGCTTCATCAAAATAAACAAGAAAGTTTAGAATTCTCAATTTTAGAGATCTCATGTTTAGCTTACCATGCATGGATCAAATGATTCAAACCTGTTCATGGTTGAAGGGGATGCTCCCTTTGAATTTCTTGCTGGTTTTAGAATTGAAACTATTTATGCCGCACGCAGGTTAGGTATTTTTATTTTTATATATAGAATTTTTCAATGTATTTACGCAATTTAAAAAAATTAATTTCAAATAAAATTTTAAACTAAGATTATTATACTAAGACTTGAATAAAGTTAAAATAGATTAAAAGATGAAAAAAATATTCCAATCCTGAAATTAAGGATGTAAAAGATGATGTTACGGTGGTTTGTCATTCTATCATATATGATAATTGTTTGTCTAAATAGTAAATAGTAAACAGTAAATTTTACCTTTCCCTATATATATATTACTCTCCGGCCTTTTCTGTTAAGAGAATACGAATAAGTAATTTCTGGGATATAATTAAAAAGTTCTTGTCGTTGTTCTTCCCACCCCTCAATCAAGAGATCCTAGCTATATATGTTCAAAATCTAAAACGGTGGGCAGGGACTCCAAGCTGTTAAGAAGCCTAAGATTTATTAATTGGATCTCTGATGGACAAAAAAAAGAGTGTTAATTATTGCATCCTGAATTTCAAATTAAGACTCACCGTAGAAGATCTCTTGCTTCAAAATTCCGATATTAATCTAGATTCTATATTATTCCTTAATAAAAGACGAGTTCATTAACATATTATTGTCTTTCTCAGCAAAGAAAACACGTTGTCTCTGTCATAAATTTCTTCTTGGGAAATTTATTAAAATTACACTTTATTATCTGATATCAATAATACAAAAGCCACAGTTGTTTCTTGAGGACACACCAATTAAGCGCTCGGGGACAGCATATTTATTAAGAAAACGGACTGCATATACCCATCCATAAACGAAAATAATGTAAGTGTAACAAGAGCTAGCATAAAGACTTGAAAGCGAAAGCATACGGAGTACTAATTAATTAAATATTCAGTGGGATTTCCATGGATGGCACTTAAGCTTTGGGCATGATGACTCCCATGAGCTTCTGCATTCTCCTTTCGCACCATCACAACACTTGCATTCCAGTCCCAGGGTGGCAAAAAACCTTTTTGAATTTCCTGTTATGAACATCACAATGGTGTTGTTACAATTCCAAATAAACCAGACAACATATAATCAATCAATTTAGTATAGATATATTAATTTTTTGCTTACCTTGTTGAAGCGTCAATGGCCTGGCTTCCACCGCTCTAGGATACCGAGACATGGTAAAAATGAGCAATAACAGCAAGACAGAAGCTACAAGATGTGATCTAGGCGCATCCATTTCTCTCTAATATTCTAACAATTAACCTTGGTAATAGCTGCTTAAGCAAATTGCAGGAGCAGAAAATATACGAGGGAAGTTATGAGCATTTGCACAAGATTGTAAGATATATTTATAGATGGATAGGTAGATAATAGACAAGCGTGAGCCAATAGGGAATTCACAACGTTAATGAAGAGAAAAGGTTTGACGAATGATAGCCAACGTGTTTACACCACTACATGTGTGAACCAAGGGTTAGAGGTCTTCCTTTCAGTCAAGAACGAATATTACTTGTTGGATTTAGAGTTAGTAATTAAATTAAAAAAACAAAA
>Ga0325414_1003066_pt1 | contig 17258 bp, 11 predicted proteins | sample PopdelMetagenome_8_FD_206183 | JGI IMG/M metagenome (GOLD analysis project Ga0325414, IMG submission 206183) | Populus deltoides microbial communities from Bellville, Georgia, United States - Leaf-PdKOR-R3 | ecosystem: Host-associated > Plants > Phyllosphere > Phylloplane/Leaf | place: USA... | reverse complement strand
TCATTGATCCAACAGATGTTACAGCACCATATATGTTTCCAGATCCAAGAGAATCAGCATTACTCATCCCATATCCATCACCTGGTAAGAGATTCATCTGCCATTAGATGTTTCTTTTTTCCAAAAAAAAAAAGATTAAAAAAATAAATAAATAACAATTTCTGAAGTTACTATGACATGATAAAACTTCAAAATGAGGATGAAGTGGAGAGGAAGGTTACCTTGCATTAGTTGTCGCTGATGTTGATCAAACTGCTGTGGCAATGGTTTAGGCGAATTCACATGATGTGTGGAAGTCATATAGTCCTCAGAGGTACCAGGCTCATTAGTATGCGGTATATTATTCCCCATCATCCCCATACCACCATTTAGGGCCCTATTTGCAAATCCATAAGATTTCTGCTGCAAACCAGTCCTAATATTGCTACCCATTTGGCTGCCAAAATTCACCAGTATGCGACTGTTCTGGCCGCCAATGTACTGCTTTGGCTGCTGTGTCTGTGATACCATGGCAGAGTCAGCAGTCGAAAAACCACCACTGATATTAGAAGATTCCACATTCATGTAAGACTGATTGTTGTTGTTGTTATTGCTAAATCCAGGAGATGGAATCATTTGGCTTTCCATTATTTGCACACCCATAGATGACATATTTCCACCAGAACTGATGGAAAAATTGGCGGGTGACTGCTGATAGCCATTTAACAGATTTCCTGCAAGCATAGATTGTGTGACATGGTCGCAAAGTAAACAAAGCAACAATTAACAAGGAAGATTACAGGTGCCACAAGGCTTCAAATTACCATCTGGTCTACCAAAGGAACCATTGTGCATGCAACAGATGGCAACAGGCCCCCTGTGTTGGCAGCTATAGGTGCTATGCTATCACATCCACTGGAAGAGATCATAATGGTATCTACAGAAGAAGTCATCATATTCGAATTCCCACTATTTTGACATACCAGGAGTCGGTATCATGGTACCAATGGATGAGGAAGAATTAACAAGCTGTGGATGCCGTTGGTTTTGACTATTCGCAAAGGGACGCTTGAGCAGACTACTCAGACAACTCTCTAGGGTATTCATGTTCAAATAATCATCCTACAACAAAGATTTGATTGCAGTGTAAATTGAAAGAAAGAAAAAAAAAACTGGAACAATCAAGGAATGAAATCCAGCAAATTTGTATAAAAATCATATAGCGGTTTACATTTAAGACAATTCTTAGGATACAAAAATTCAGCCTTTTTGAGTAGAACACTATTTCAGTGATCAATTTATCCTCTTTCTTACAAGAAGTAGCATGAAGTTATATCTCTGGACTCGACAATGGGGACACAAAAATAACAGTCTAAATACACGCATAAATAAAGGGTTAGATAGAGAATGAGAAAAACCTTTGTCTGAGCAGCTTTAAATAGACCCTCCTCTAATCGTTTGGCGAATTCCTTAAACTTTTGTTTCAGTTGATCGCCAACCGGCTGAGGCTGCTTCTGCGATATAATTGAAAATCTAGAAAGACAGTAAAAAATAAAGGAAACGGGTCAGTAATAGAAGGCATGGATATTCCCATCTCGGAGATATAAAAAAATTAATAAAAGGGTATAGATGTAAAGTTGGGTACTAGAATAAAAAACTAGAATTGTCATTTCCTATATCTCAATAGCCATAAGTGTTTGGTAAAGCGGTGCAGGTGCTTTCGCTTTTGAGAAACATAATGCTTTTTCCTAGCAAAACACATTACCAAACAGAGCTTAGTGTGTTAAACCATGCTTCTATAAATAGCAAATACAACGGACATGAACATATACATCAATAGCAATCAAATTCAGATATTACTGAAATAGCTCAAGTTGAACTAATATGGGAAGTAAAGGTGAAACTGACAGTCTTACATTTTTTGTTGCATAAACCAGCGATATCTATGAAGCTCAGGTTCAGCATTGTACACATTAACAGAATGAGCACCGGCAGCAGCAACACCTCCAGTGGTAGGAGCTGATAAATTCTGCATCTGTTGATTCCCATTTTGCTGGGGCTGTAACTGATTCTGAACCTGCCCGGAGATTTGCCCGGACAGATGCGCTTGCACATTCATCTCCTTCTCCATTTTTTTACACCAATAACTGACTATTACTTTTACTACTACTACTACTTGTAATTATCATGCTCTCCAACTGCAACAGCCAAACAAACAAAACAACAAATCAAAAAGGAAACGACTTTAAAACATTAAAAAAGAAAGAAAACATCACTACTTTGAATCGCCCACTACTCACTACATTGATTGATCACATAAAAATGATGAAATTGAAATTAGGGTAATTTGATGGAATTGATTTTTAAAAACAATAATAATAAGCAAAGTGAATTGAACTGAAGATAGAACATTGAATGAATAGAAAGTGAATTGAAATGGTAAGCAAGAAAAACCCTAAAACAATTAAACAATTAGGTAATTGAATCGAATCGATCAAATTTTAGAAACCCTAGCAAACCTGAAATTGAGGGAGAGAGGGAGAGAGATCGCAAGCAAAGCGAAGCTTTAACCTTCGAATTGGAACTCGATAACTGATCGTCCAATCGCGCGACAAATTCGATTTTTTTTTTAATTTTAATTTTAGTTTTTTTAAAGAACGAAGGACGAAGGTGGAAATCAATCAATAGGAGAATTTAGATTATTGATTTAATTCAAAAATAATAATAATAATAAGACAAGACAAGACACCAAAACATGGACATGGATTCAGGTTGGTTTTTCGTTCGTGTGGACGAGGAAGGAAGAAAGGCAGGCTTGGGAGTTTATTTAATTAAAGGAGAGAGGAAATCATGTGGTCTAGAGGATAAACCATGATGGTGGGAAGTGACGTCAGTGCCCCTCCATTTATCTTTAATTTTCACTACACTTCTTTTTTATATGTTCAAGAATGTTTGGATCAACTAATAACACAGCTATTAGAGAGAATTGCATGGTTTTAAGACTAGTAAGATTAATTAAAATATATATAAACTAGTTTAGATATTTATATTAATAAAAAATTTGTTTGGATCAAATATTTTTTATTTAAAAATATATTAAAATAATATTTTTTTTATTTTAAAAAGTTATTTTTAATATCAACATAATTTAAAAATATATAAAAAATTAATTTTAAATAAAAAAATTAAATTTAAAAAAATTTACTTCTTCTTCTCAAAGCATGATGGAATGCAAGTTGCTAAAGGGAAGATATCCATTAGAGTGTTGCAGAGGGTATTTTTTTTCTCAGTCAATTCTCCTATACTTGACAATATTTCCTGACACTATAATCGAATCAACTGGTGCCATAAACTGAAAAACATAGAGATTTTTTTTCTGATTTCAATGCAAGCAAGACTTGTCTTTGAAATCCTTTAATGATTGATTGGAAAGGAAAGAAGGAAATTTAAAAAAGAAAAAACCTGCTTAAAACACAAAAATAAAGTTAGAATTTTGAATAATTTATATATTATAAATGTTTTAATCTTAACCTGAATACAAATATAGGTTAAATTAAAAAAATTATTTTATTTTTAATAAATAAAACTATATAAATATTATTTAATATTTACGTTGTTATTTTATTTAAATAGACTCAATAATCAACAAATATAATTAGTCGGGTCTCGTCGTTGGTGTTCACATCTAAGACTCATGAAATAATGCTAAAACATGGAATCATTCTATCATTGAAAAAAAAACAGATACATCAAAATGAGATTTATAATATATGAAATTGAATGCAGATTCATGATCAATTTTGATATTTTGATAGAAATGATTCTACGTACAATGTTTTATATTTATATGTGCAAATCACACACACACACATATATTTAAATATAATTTATATTTATATACACAACTGTATACATAGCATAAAAATTGAAAATGTAACATTAGAGATATATAATCTTATAAAATATTTTCTACATAAAATCATTAAATATTTCTGTATTTTTTAAATGAATATTTTAATTTGGGGTTAAGTTGGGTAATTAAAAAAATATATTGATGAGTTTTTTAGATAAGAATTTTATTAAAGGAGGTTTAATAATTATCCTAATATTTTTATGTAGAGAGAGAGAATAAAGAGAAGACATGAAATCATAAATGTTTTGGGGTCAAAAAGCTCATTCGAAAAATTTTGAATTCTTTTTTTCAAGTTGATTTTTTTTTATGTTTTTAAATCATTTTAAGATATTGATTTCAAAATAAATTATTTTGATATATTTTCAAGTAAAAAATATTTTGATAAGATGATCACTCGTGGCACTCGGACTAACACTATACTATTCTCATAGAGTTTGAATATCCTAATATAACATAACTTCATCATGTGAACCCGATAGATTAAGTTCTAATTATATAAAACTAATGAGATAAGGCTTATACTATCCTAACTAAATAAGGATTCATCATGCGATCTTGATGTGACAAGGCTTATACCATATGAACGAACCTGATGGACATGTATTAATTTGAATTTGTTGTATTCTTCAACATTCATCTTCTTTCATGTGAGATTTTTACTTTAAGAATGAAGTGGATTTATATGGTTAGTGACCCTACCCTCCATTACCTTTGACGTTGCATAAAATGATGATCTTCCTTAAGGTAACTTTTGACGTTACAACCCATTAATGGGTGGTTATCCTATGATGATTTCTTGAGATGAGTTTTTGTAAATTTTGGCTGGCTTCTTTGATGAAATTCTTTAAAACATTGAAGGATTGAATCATGCTAGGGATTAGGTCATATTTTCTTTTAACAACGTATATGTCTGTAATAGTGGAAGACTTTTGATCTCATAAGAGTAGTACCTAGACTTATAGAGATATGGATCACATGTTTTTAAAACTCAACTTTTTTGCCTTTAATTGGATTGTTTGTCTGAGTCACTAATGATCTTGAGCATCGACTACTAGGTTGTTTAATAATGTTAGATTAAACTAGACACAACATTTTTGTTTCGGAACATGTTTGTGTTTTATTCATAAAAATAGTATCACACCTTATTATTTGACCCATTATGTATCATAATTGACTTATATGAAGATCATGGTTATTAAACTGTGCTCATTCCCTTTTGTTAGATGTTAAATTTAGAATTTGATTATTCTTGTGCTCTAAAATGTTGAAATTACTTCAAACTATTATTTACCTTTAGTCTATATCTTATTTATTGCCCTTTTATTTAGCTGATATGCTACAAATCATGCATGCATTACCTATCATTTTGTTGTCTACATGCCTATAGGTTGAGCAAAATAAAGAAAAGTAGATAAAAACCAAATGGAAAAGATAAAAGAGGAACAAGATGTTCTGGAATTTAATGTAATGAATTTGATACAGTCGACTTAAACTTAGTATTACAATGTGTCTAAATTTGGAAAATATTACCTGATGAATATTAAAGGTACAGTGTAAACCCCTAGCTTGAAAATTGAGAAATTAGTGCTAAATATGGAGAATTTTTATAAATTTAGGGTGAAAAAAATTATAAAAGTATTTTATATTTTTGACAAAGCAGACATACTCCATGTTATAATGTCTAAATCAGAATATTGTTGATGAATGGATAATAATTACACTGAGAAACTGGTTACTGAAAGGTTGAGTCAAACCACTTAAGATTTTTCTAATATTTTGAGGATCATAACAGGTTGCTAGACATTGTGCTTGATCTTCAAATATAAATCAATCAATTGTTGGATTAATAATAAATTAATTTGTAAATTTATTTAATCTTATTTTATTTAAGATTGTGATTTATATTTATACCAACTTATTAGAAAATATAATGGGTCACACATATAAAAATCATAAAATAAGTTTTATAGTCAAGCAGGGAATTGATTGAATAAGTTTAATTAAGTATAACTTGATTGTGAATAAGTTTTAGGAATTAAGGACTAGAATGTAAATTATACATGAAATTACAATTCTAGACCTAGAAAAATCAAGTAGGGAATTGATTGAATAAATTTTAAAAATTATCCTGAAACAATATATGTGATATTATCTGGAGGGCAAATTGATATTTTACCATTTATAAGGTTTTTAAGTTTTTCTATAAATAAGATATTACGCCTCTTATTTTGTTAGTAGTATAACATTACAATACAAAAACACCTGAAAAAACAAAATAAAAGAACTCTTTTGTTATTATTCCTATATTTTTGGAATTTATGTTTTAATTTGGATTTTGTTTTGTTTTGTTTTTTTTTATTTTTGAATTTCTAGTTGTTTCATAATAGACCTATTAAAAGCTTTTGTAAATTTCTTTAAAAAACAATTATTTTATATTTATTTTTTTAAAAATAAAACTATAAATTTAAATTTACATCTGCAACCCTTTTCTCGTTAATAAAAATAATTATGTCTTTCTGTCATTACTATCCTTAATTGCTCTTCCACCTGCATGATGACAGTAATGTTCTACACGGTAGTTGTGCAAATTTGATCTCTTCTTTTGCTGAATTTCTTGGATTGTTGATCTTAGGTTAAGTTCCTAATGCATTTTCAATAGACTCTTAGCTTTTGGAGTTGGCAATAAATTAATTACATGAGGTATCATAGAAGTTTTTTTTTTAATTCCTTTGAGAAAACATGCAACCATGTTGCCGTCTATTAATTCCTTTCCCTTTTTTCTCAAGAAGAAAAAAAGAAATCTAAGAAATGGGAAGGCATAGGAATCTCAAGCAACCCGCGTAGCATTGCTAATCAATTATTCTGGCGATGTCTTAAAACGATGCTTATCTCTTTTCCAGCATTCGTACCTGCAGAAAGTGGCACTTTTTTATGCTCTCTTTTTCTCCCACAATGGAGAACTACGTCTACCCTTGCTGAGATTTAAGTTTAGCACAAAGACTTGTCGTTGCCTCCTTGCTTGCTGATTCATCTTGCGTCCATTATTTCCTTCTCTCCTTTTGAATTTGGACATTAACTGTGATTTGGATGCTGCTAGATTTGCTATTTTCTTTTGTCAGTAGTGATAATTGTTTACTTCCCTCCACTCTTTTGCAGCTGCGCTAATGAAGTTCAGGACAGTGCCCAGATCGAGAAGGAATTAAGGGTTAGATAACAATGTTGCACCTTCAGCTTCTGGAGATCACCTCCGCCATTCCCCATCACCAGCCCAACACGCGCGAGACACTCGTTCTTTGTTTCAACAAGAACCTTTTCATCCAACTCTGCATGTGTGTATGATAGTAGTATAACCAGGTCGATTTTAACCAAATTGTTGTTGTTTTGAACCATTTTCGCCCAGCTTCATGTTTCTTACTTTCCTTACTGCCTTTTTCTCCCTGTTTTCTTGCTTGAACTCGCAGTTGATAGAATGACGTGATGCGTTTTTGCTGTTTTTCTTTGTTTTTTGCCTCCAGCGTAGGGGAATGACAGGCTATGCTATTTAGCCCAACCAGAGTTTAATTTTTCCCCTCCTTGACTCTTTTTTATAAGCTTAACATCACTTGCTTTTCGGCATCAATATTTGGTCTTTGTTTTTCCTTATGCCTCCGTGTCATTTTGTTGTTTTGTCCTTCGTCCATGAACTTCTTGCTTGGATGCTGTTGCCATCTTTTTTGAATCCCCTTTGCTGTAGAAAAGAGCCAGTTTTGCCTCTGTTGCATCTGGGACAGCAGTCCTCCATTGTTTTTTTTCCAAGTTCACCGCAAGAGAAACTACTTGTCGTGCTACCCAGCAACAACTCTCTAGATCTATGTTTACTTCCCTATGCTTCCACACCTTCTCCATCCTTTGCTCGCCTCAAGTGGTTGAACATGATTTTGTTTTTCTTTTTTGCAATTCTGCTCAACGTGCACCTCTCAGAATTTAATAGCCTTTGCATGTCAGTTCATCTTTCTTTGTTTCTGTCACAGCTCCAGTTTCAGCAGCAAACAAGCTCCAGCAAAAGAACAAACAAGAGATCAAGCACGTGGATTAATGGAGATTCCAGTAATTCAAGCATGTGTAATAAATGACAATAAGTGAGCAGTCATTCTAACTGATTCTCACGTGGATTGTATTAGAGAGTTAGTTAGCATTTGGTTAGAAGTAGTTGGTAGATAGTTGGAGGGAAATCTCAGGATAAAAGCTGTTGTAGTTCATAGCTTGGAAGACAAGTAATCAATAAAACAGTTTCCGTAAAACTATCTTCTTCTCTTCTTGTTCTTCTTCATCCCTCTATGCTATCTTTCTTCTGCATTTCTTAGTTGTTAAAGCTAAGGCCATAACAAATTGGTATCAGAAACTCTAAACATTCACCAACGAAACAATTCGCAGCATTCCCTACCAACAATGGTAAAGAATAACAAGGTTAAGGTGTTGGAAGAACATGTGTATGCTTTTATATATAATATTTGAAATTGTAATTTACATATGAGATACTTTTTTGGTATTAAATAAATCAGTTTCCTCCCATAAAAAAATAACAAAAAATATTTTCCTTTAAAAATATAATTTCTATTTTTATTTGCATATATTCAAGTCTCTTAAAAATATAAAAAAATCATAATAATCAGTACTGAATCCGTGGGAATTTGGCTAATATTTCAACAATCAAAATATTATTTCATGAGAATTAATGGTTAAATATTCTAGTGTAGAATGTTAGACCTATAAGTGCGGTTGCTATTTGAATATCATGAATTGACCAGAAAATTCTCAGAGTTATTCTAAATATTTATCAATTTTAATTAGAAGTATTTTTCACTATAATATTCAAATTATAAAAAAAAATTTCATAAGAATTTATTTGGGTACATAAGCCCATAATAAATTCTTAACATCATATTTATTCACACTAATAAATCCCAATTCTAAGCTATAAACAGACTATCGTTAGGAACCTATTAAAACCCTTAAACCACATTCAAAACCACACAAAAAAGTTTACCTCAGGTAGGGTATGTTAAGGGTATTAATACGTTCTATAGCCACAACCAGTCTTTTACCCTTATATCTCTGATAAAACCAATTCACCCAGGTTTCTCAGTGACCCTGAACCAAACAACTATGTGGCGACTCTTACGATCCCCGACGCTGCATGTCCATGTACGATAGTCACCATCATTACACTCTTTTATCTTTAAAGGCTTTAAACTCATTCTATAATATTTTTTTTTAACGAATCCACAATATTTTGCTTTGACTTTATATAATTAATAGAGATAATTTCATTCAAGAGAAAATATTTAATGGTATTATGTCTAGATTTACCATTATGCATATTACTTTGTACTCTTTTTATTACTGACTGAATATCACAATAAATATGAATAGTTGGCACTGGTTTTGCCCAACATGGAAAATCCTTTAAGAAATTTCGAAGCCATTTGGTTTCCTCCCCATCTTTATTATGAACAATAAATTTTGATTCCATCATAGATCTTGCGATTCATGTTTGTTTAGATGATTTTCATAACTCAGCTGTTGTACCAAGTGTGAAGACTTATCCACTAGTAGATTTTGAATTCTTAATGTTAGATATCTAATTGGCATTACTATACCCTTCAAGTACTACCAGGTAACTAGTATAGTATAACTCATAGTCTAAGGTGTATCTCAAATATTTTAGAACTATTTTTGGATTAATTATAAATCTACTCAATTTTCTAATCGAGTAAGCAATATCAAGTGTTATGTAGTTCATAATATACATCAAACTCCTAATTATCCAAGAATATTCTAATTGGTCTATTCCCTAGCCTTAATTTTTTGACAATAAAATTGTCACATTTAGAAAATTTGTCAAAAATTTTCTCAAAATAATGAGACTGGGATAATATTGATCCATCAAAAATCTTAGAAAGTTTTATTCCTAGTATGACATTTGCAACACCCAAGTCCTTCATGTCAGACTTTTTAGTTAAAATTATCTTAATAGACTTGATCATGTGATCATTATTGCCTATAATAAGTATATCATTCACATGAAGATATATAATGGTATAACCTTTATCTGTGTTTTTCACATAAATAAATGTATCAATTTCATTGGTTTTAAACTTATTTGACAATATAACTTGTCAATTTTTTTATATTATTGTTTAGGTGCTTATTTTATACCATATAATGATTTGACAAGCTTATAGTTTTTTCTTCTTCTTTTCCATCAATAACAAACCTCTCGGGTTGTTCTATGTAAACCTCTTTATCTAGGTCACCATTAAAAAAAAGTTGTTTTTTACATCATTTTGATATATTTCAAGCGTCTTAATAACAATAATAAATATTAACATTTGTATGGAAGTTATTCTTGAAACATATGAATATGTGTTAAAATAGTCCACACCTTCTTGTTGTCTCAAATCTTTAACAAGTCTAGCTTTATATTTTCTCAACAATACCATCAATTTTCATATTTTTAAAAATTCACTTATTGCCTAATGGTTTACTTTTAGGAAGAAGATCTATTGGTTTCTATTTATGATTATTCATAATGGATTCAATTTTACAACTGACTGCCTTCTTTTAATAGAAAGTTTCAGGATATTACATTGCCTCAAAGTATGTTCGAGGTTCATTTTTTAACAAGTATGTTAAAAAATTAGGACCAAATGTTTTGGTTATTTTTACCCTCTAACTCGCTCAACTTCATCATCTTCTGATTGATGATGATTAATTGAGCTAACCTTATTTATTCTTTTAAGTGAATAATTTTTTCATGCTTCATTTCATGAAAACACATCTTCTAAGAATGTATCATTCTTTGATTCCATAATAGTATTAAGATGAATATCCTCAATACTTGATTTTTGTACAAGAAATCAATATGCACTATTATTGTATATATATCCGATAGATGGATAATTCATATTTCAAGGTCTCATTTTAACCTTTTAAGGATTGGGTACTACTACCTTTGCAAGACAGTCCTATATTTGAAGGTATTTGTAGAAAAATATTTTACCTTTTCATAATTCATATGGTGTATTTTCTAATTTTTTATGGAATATTTTATTAAGTACATAGTTGGCAATTAGAATTGCCCCTCCTATAATTTCTAAGGTGCTCTTGAACTTATCAACCTAATTATTTCTTTTAATGTTCAGTTTTACATTTCACAATGTCATTTTATAATTTGAATAAAAAGCGATAGTTTGATGGATAATATCATTTTGAGAATATAATTCACCAAATGAAGCTTTGTATTTTTCATCTTTATCACTTCTTATTACATTTATTTTCTTATCAAATTGATTTTCAAATTTATTATTGTAATGTTTAAACATTTAAAGAGTCTCATCTTTGCTATTAAGCAAATAAGTACAATAATATCTTATACAATCATCTATAAAAGTAATATAATACTTTTTTTAACCTCTAGTTTGCAAAAACTTTAAATCACTGATATTCAAGTAAATTAAACCTAGAGGTTATTTCTTTCATTTAAATGGAACTATTTTTAATTTTTTTTATTCTTCACATACCTTATATTTCCATTACTAAGACGCCTCTCTCCTATCAACAATTTTTTTTTAGAGAGTACAAAATTATCACTCTAAAAAATCAATTTAAAATGATTTTTGCTCAATAATAAACTAGATATTAAGTTCATTTTAATATCAACGACATGAAGCATATTGTTGACTGTTAAAATTTTTTTAGAAGTCATCTTCAGGATGATCTTCCAAACACCTAATACCTTGGAGGTTGATGAATTCTTCATGTACAAATGTTCACCAACCACTTCTAATATGTGGAGAACATTCCTTTTTTAGTCCATAAATGTCTTATTACACCAATATAAACCCACCACTCCCTAGAATCTTTGATCATAATGAATTCATAAACAACAACAATTATGTTCATTTCTAAAACTTGTGATCAACCTCATTGATATTGACTTCAACAATCACTTCCTCTCTTAGGCTACTTTGTTGAGCTCTATTTGTGCAACCATTGATATTTTTTTTTTAAAAAAATTGCTATCCTTTTCCACTCTTATCCTTAAAATAAGATCTTCAACTCCTATTTTATTGCTCTTATGCTTAAGATATTTCTTGAATTCTTTCTAAGATGGTGATAATTTTTTAATAATTACAGCCACTTGAAAGGATTCATTTATAACTATATCTTTAGCATAACTATTATGCAAAGTGAGTTAAAACTCTTGATCTTGGATCATAATGATCCTTGATTCAACTAATTGAAATCCAAAAAATTTTTGATTGTAAACTTTTATATAACAACAACATCATCCTTGAACTTTTTGTCCAAAGTATCTTTACACTTTTGATTAAACTTTACACATCATATTATGTATTATTCAATCTATTTAAGATGTAGTTCTTGCACATAAAATCACTTAATTTGATTCTATACGTCAAAAGCTACCATAATAATAGAATTAAAATCATTATTTGACAACTTTGATGCTTTTTTCACCTAAGACATTAAAATAGTTCAATGTGGTCATATAAGATAATATTTTATATTTCCATCTCTTAAAGTTTAATTCATTAAACATTTGAAGGTTCTCACCATTCACCATAAAAATTGAAGGTGCAATCCTCGTTACTGTAGTAGTAATTACTGAAGCAATATTGGTTGAAACAACCAATTCCTAAGATAAAATCATTATAAAATTATTGAAAAAAAAACAATATTATATAAATAATTTGGTTTCTGAAAGCACATATAAAAGCAACACTCAAAATTTTTTTACAAACCAAAGCTTGAGATTATTTTATCACAAAACAAAAGCTAAACTAATATAATATATTCAACCAAGCAAGATATTAAAAGTCATGTCTATGTGCGTGTGTGTGTGTGTATATAATCCAAGATTTTAACAAACCAAGATTAATACTGATATTTTCCTCTTTTATGCTAAAAATTAACTTTAAATTATATCCATAACATAACATAGGTAACATTACCTAACTAGTAAAATATAATTAAAAAAAACATATAAAGGTCAATTTCAATTAATGTTCACTTGTTTGATTATTGAGGGCATGCGTTTGAACCAATATTTTCCAATTTTGTTCTGATTTGCACTGAATAACTGGTATATCTTGTTCATGTTTAAAAAATAGAATAAACTGGAACAACATCTCGCTCAGAATCTCAGCTTGTTTTGGAAAGTCCAGTCAAATTTCGGCCGGAATGTTGTAGTTCCATTTTAGCCAAATAATGTGTTCTTTATATATATATATAACTATATTTTTCTCTCTAGTTTCATCCTTCAAAACTTGGTTTATTAGAGATTGGACTTCATAATTGATTGTGGTTTGCAGATTTATGGTTATCTTAGTCTCATGACTTATATCACGAGTTTGGTAGGTTAACTTATTTGACTCAAGGTTTTTCTTTTGTCTATTTTTTAATTGATTCTTTTTAGTTTTATCATTCAACATCTTTAATATTTTGTTGATTATAAATTATGATTTATCATTTTTTTTAGTTTGTTTTTTTTATGACATGTTTGGAACCTTCTTAATTGAATCAAATACATAGTTTTTAATAAAATTTCATGTTTGAAACCCTCTTTCATTACAGTAGAGAATTGAGTCTAAACAACCTATAAAATTATCTTACTCTCATGACCTGGGTTACAAGTTTTGTGGGTTAACCTAAGTAGACTTAAGTTGTTTCATGATCTCATGATTCGGGTCGATCCAATATGTTATCATCTCAACAATTAAACAAAAAGATGCTGTCTTGATTGTTTTTATGTCAAATTATATTTTTAATAGTCATTCAGATTATCTTTGGATCCATCGAGTGCGCACGCGCACACACACTAAAACATACCATTCCAATCTTTATTTGAACAAGTCGATTAAAGACCTAATTTAATGGACCAATAATATTAAAATATTGAGAATGCTAACAAGGTTTCGCTAGCAAGTAGTTGTACCTGCTCGTTCAATAGGTCCACATGTAGTTTTAGTTATGGTTGTGTGAAGCCATAAGAGAGCTTATTGGTGTTAGAAAACTTAAATAATTTATGATGAAATTCAATGCACACCAATTTCCTAAATGAGAGCAAACAAAAATAAAAAAGATGAAAATCTTGTGACCCTTTTGAAAAGCTCTAAAATGATAAATATTGGTAAAATTATTCTTTTTCCTCCTTTTTATGATGAATTTTTTAAAAAAAGTAGCTATGGTAACTATACATATTATTGTGATTGACATTATCCATTAAAAAAATATTGATTTATAAGATCACATGTAAAGTAATTTGATCATATTATAACTTTTAGTGCATGTTTGGCATTGCGGTCTAACCGTGCATTAAAATAACACACTTTTGAAAAGTTTTGGGGAAATAACATAGTTTTTACATAACTGCTATTCAGAATAACAGTTATTTAACAACCGCGATTTACAATAATGGTTTCATAACAAAGCCACAATTCTGAATCGTGGTTATGATGTATATAAAAACACAAATATTTTCCTCCATCGCCGCTGGTTCTCAGGAAAAAAAATCCTATAACCCGAAAAAACACAATAGAGAGTCATCAAATCACCCAAAACACTATCCAATTCTCCATAAAAACACTAGAATCATCTTTCCCTTGTCACCACAAGTATCTTTATCATTTTTTAGTTGCAAACCGCTGGTCAAGCTTTTATGTCCAACCAAACCACTGCCACCGACCACCTACACATCACGAAAGCAAGGTGAAGCACTTACATTGTCTGTTAGTTTGATGAGTTTAAGTTTTGAATTAATAAATTTTATGTTTTGATTTAATTTAGTTTTTGTTTTATGTTTGATAATTTAGAATTTGTGTTGTATTTGATAATTAGATTATTTTAGGTTATGAATGTTGTAATTATGTGTTGTTAATACAATTGATGTTATTTATGGAATCAATTAGACTTGAATTAAAGAAATTATGGATTAAATTTATTATTGGGTTAGTTTTCATATTTAATTATATTGTTTGAATTGATATAAATTTTATTCTAATTGATGCAATTAGTTGTCGTAATTTAATTTTTAATTGTAATTTTTTTAATTGATAAGTTGTAAAAATTATTGTAATTGAATTTTTACAATTAATTATAGTTTTATTTATGTTATTATGGTTTATATAATAACAATTTGTTTTTGTATCGAATTGTGAGATTATTTATTTTTTATTAAACAAGTATTTTTTATTTTACAGAACATGTCTTCAAACTTCTTTATGTTGTGTCATTATAGTGGTATTATCGTTCCTATATGAATAATAGTATCACTTATATTGACAAAAGTACCGTGTTCTTAAATATTACTAGAGACATATCATTTGAAGATACAAAAAAAAAATTATATGTGAAAGACTTGAGTTGAATTATAATGATGTTGAAATAGATATCACTTGAAAGTATCTTATTGGAGAACATTAATATTTTCCAATACGGATTGCTTGTGATGTTAATTTTAGAAATATGATGAAAATGTTTGTGCAAAGTGGAACAAATATGATGGAGTTGTATGTGAGTAGCCGACCTAAACTTTTTAGATCATATAATATGGAGCTTGGAGATACTAATATATAAATGCCCACATTTGCTTGACCGCTTAGACAATTATCACATTTAGCTTATGCTGGCACATTTAGGATATTGGAAGATAGGATTATAGGAATTTATGATAAAAATATGATTAAAACTACATATTGAGATTAGTGCTAGTATGATTTATTCGATCTTAGTGATAATAAAGATAAGAATGTCGGGAGTTTAGTTGAAACATTAGATGCTGATAATGATGATGATGGTGATGATGATGATGTGATGAGGCCTCCAGTTCTAGAATTTGGTCGTGATACTGGAGTTAATGACATGGTTTGTAATGATAGGTCTGTTTATCATAAAAAAATAAGCTGGAAGTGGTGATTTGGTTATTGGATAAAATTTCAAAACTAAAGATAATTTGGTGAATGCTGTTAAGTAACGACACATTGCAAGTTTACTTGAATATCGCGTTTAATGTTCAAACCAAATATTTTTTTCAACTACAATGTGTTCATGTATCTGGATGTCAATGGTACTTATGTGGGGATACCATAAAAGGTCAGATTCCTTTAAGTTAGCAAAGTTGAAAAGTAAACACACATGTACCATTACATACATAAAAAAAACCCATTATCAATTTGATACTAAATTTATTGCATCAGCGATTGCAAGTCTTGTCCAAGATAACCTTGCATTATTGTTTCCAGTATAAAAGAAGAAATTAAATTGTATTACAGGTTTAAAATTTCTTACTATAAAGCATGAGTTGCAAAACAAAAGATACTTGAGGAACTTTTTAGAAGACATGAGGACTCATTTGAAATATTACTTAGATTGTTTGTGGCTTTACAAGAATCAAATCCTGGAATAGTTGTTGAGTGGAAACATAATGGACAATTTGATAGTGAAATAATTGTGTTTAGTAGTGTTTTCTAAGCATTTGGTCCTGCAATTGAGGGGTTCAAGTCTTGTAGGCCAATCATCAGTATGGATGACACCTATCTGTATGAAAGGTTCAGCGAAAAGTTATTAATTACAGCTGCTTTGGATGCAGACAATGAGATTTTTTCTTTGGCTTATACCTTAATTGAAGAACAAAATAATGATAATTGAAGTTGATTTTATGACTCATTCAACGTCACATTATAGGTAACCGTAGTGGTATATATATATATATATAATATCGAATAAACATGCTGATATTAAGTATGAAATGACAACAATTTGATTTGAACCGATTGGATATCATCAGTATTGTGTTAGACACCTAACATGCAAATTCAATCACAAATTCAAAGATTTGTCAACCAAAAAAGAGTTGCTTAGGATGTATTATGAATCTTCAAAGCATAAATTTTATGAATGATTTGATGTTATGTTATTTCTAGTCCATTCCACTTTATAGTTAGGGTTTAGGTGTCGTTGCATGTTTGTATAGACATTTATGTCAAGCTAGCTTTAAGAAATCAAAGCAAGTTAGAGGATGCTGATTACTTTTATAGGTAAAATAAATGTAATAAGTTTATTATTTTTGTATTATGTTAATATATATATATATATATATGAGTTGGTTACTGATTGATGTATGTTTTTTTCGTATATAAAGCTATGATCATGAGAACATTTACACTTGGGGAGGCCACAAATTAAATCTACACCTGTTATGTATATCAATGTTTTAGAGGTTGATATACAACTTTTGTTAGAATAAAAATAATATGTTATTGAACATATAAATTATGTTGTTTAGATTAAGAATATTTTTTAAAGA
>Ga0325414_1003065_pt1 | contig 17258 bp, 10 predicted proteins | sample PopdelMetagenome_8_FD_206183 | JGI IMG/M metagenome (GOLD analysis project Ga0325414, IMG submission 206183) | Populus deltoides microbial communities from Bellville, Georgia, United States - Leaf-PdKOR-R3 | ecosystem: Host-associated > Plants > Phyllosphere > Phylloplane/Leaf | place: USA... | reverse complement strand
AGCCATATTTTCTGAAAATAATGAGGCTACCCTACAAAGTCTACCACTTAATGTACGTGACCAAACTCTCATGCATGTGTAGACAGAGAATAAAAGGAAAAAGAAAACAAGAGAAAAAGAAACAAAATAAAAGAAACAAAAGTTAGATACAAGAGAAGTGAAAAATAAAAATAAAATAAATATTATAATTTATACAAGAATTTACCTCCCCGGCAACGGCGCCAAAAACTTGACACAATCAAAGAGTTGATGTCTTATCCCAAGTGCATGAGTGTCACAGTAATAAATAACCCGGCAAGACCAAGGTCGAACCATAGAGAGGTTAATTGTATAAATTATAATTAATAAAACAACAATAACAACAACAATAATAGTAACAATAATAGTAATAGTAATAATATAGTAATAGTAATAATAATAATACTTAGTACGTGGCGTTGTTATACCTGAGAATGATCTAAAAGATCGGGTCACAGGTTTCCAGCCTATATACTGAGTTTATGAAAAGATCAAAGAGATATATTATATAATATAAACAGATTTCTGATGCGAATGAACAAGGCAGGACCAACAATGTCAGGATCCTTCATCAAACACAGAGCATACTTAAAGTACATAAAATATAACAAGAATGTAAATAATAATAATAACAATAACAATAATAATAATAATAATAATAATAATAATAATAATAATAATAATAGCAATATTAGTAGTAGTAGTAGTAGTAGTACTACTACTACTACTACTACTAATAATAATAATAAAAAAGAAGAGGAAGAAATTAATGAGAACTTTGAGATGGAAGATTAATGTAAAGATTAAACAATGATAAAAACAAATGTCAAGGTTAGAGGATCCATTAATAGTATTAGAGATAAGTAAAGTATAAACTCTTTATAAATTATCAACATAATCATATTAATCATCTTATTTACGTAACACCATACTTATAAATTTTATCAGGTATTCATGATGCTAACTTATGTTGACAACAAATCAAGTTCCTCTTATAATAACGATGTCGGCCGAAGACTATGAAGGATCAAGTATTTGATGTACCAAGTGTTATACAACACAAATCTAGATTAACCATTTAACAAGCAAGGTATTAAGAATTAATAAGATAAAAATGATAAGACATGTTAATAGCAAACTTTCTTGGATATAAACATTAAAGTCCATGTTGAGTTTATATTATACTTATCCTAACACCATTAGTGAAACCTTGTCACCTTGACATAATTAACTTAGCTAGACATTATGAAGAAGAAAAACATAAATAAACAATATAAGAACATAAACATGATATAAGTTAACTAAGTATAGTAAAGAAAATGAAAAGCATGAACAAGAGATTAATGAAAATAAAACTTAAGCAACAATAAAGAGAGAGCAAGAACATGATCTTGATCTTAGAACCAAGATTACTAAATGAATGGCAAATGCCTCCTTTTATAGGCTAAAATTCAGAACTATTCATTTGATAATTGATTATTGATGTAGTGGCCATCTATTGATTTAGTGGACTTAGTGGACAGTAGCACTCAAGCACTTTGGCTGGATGAAATGACATTGATCCATTCAGAATTTGGCAAAGTGTTCTTCATGAAAGTTGTTGGCAATCATCTTATCTTTCCACCCATAACATTTCGGAGCATTTGGATCACTAGAGCGCGAGATATGGCTAAAATACTGAGTAGTGCTGTTGGTGGACTTGGTGGATAGACCTCAAGCTCTTGTCTAGACGAAATGTCATTGTTACCATCAGAATTTGAGAAAATCTTCTTCAAGGAAGTTGTTGGAATTGTCTTTTCCTTCCACCCACCAAATTTCACGTCATTTGGCCTTCTAGAACTCCAGATATGAGTAAAATTCTAAGCAGTGTTTGGGCTGGATTACAGGACAGATTCTGACTTCTCTTTTGTGGCCAAACTTTGAATTTGAAAACGACACATTTGGGTCTTACACTATTCATGAACATTGTAGGCCTATTTCTTAGGTTTCCATCCATATAAATTAAGCTGAAATCCAAGATCTACAGCTCCATATATGACCCAATAACTAAACAGTGTTCCAATTTGAATTGAATCGGTATTTCCTTTCTAAGCTTAGCCCTTTTTTTGTCCTTTCACTTTCAATAGTTAATCACATCAATCAATCCTTTGAATTATGAGATATGCCTGCATTTAAAATGAACATTTACCATAGATTAAAGCTATCTTATATTATCAGATCTGTTATTATAAAACATGCTCTAGTTAAGAAGTTATTGATACTTCAAGTGCAAAATGATGATATAAAACCTTGATAAAAATGCACTTTTAAGTACTAATCACACCCCCCAACCAGCTTATTACTAGTCTCTAGTAATCAAAGCGTTAAAATAGAAAAACTATTTGCAAATTCCACAAAGCAAGGCATTCATCATTCAACTTCCATTAATCTATCCATATAAACAAACTCTCATTAAATTTATATATCTGCTCAATACCTCTTAAACAAGATATTAATAAACCTTCCTTTTTATGTGCTCAATGTATGAAAACATAGATGATGGGGCTTTTATTGGAAGAAAACAATATTATGTTCTAATGTTTAAGGTTAACTTCCTTGGGTTGGGATTATTATCTTCTTCTTTTTTTTTTTTCTTTCTTTTTCAATATATATACATATACTTAAAACACAATGCATCTTTAACCCATGTAACGAGCTTTCGGCTAATGACTCCCAGACCAGTTGGTCTTAGGGCATTAGGTGTTGAGACACCCCTACGAGCTTAGTAACTCGGGTTGCGGATACTGATACGTAGATAGTGCAATGTTTGATTCCCTTAAGCTTTTCTCCTTAACCCATGTAACAAGCTTTGGGCCAATAGCTCCCAAGTCAGTTGACTTTAGGGTATTAGGTGTTAAAACACTCCTTCGGGCTTAATTGCTTAGGTTAGGGAGGCTTCGAAACCAAACTTATCTACGTTTTTATTATCATCATTTTCTTTTTGTTTTTTTTTGAAAGTTATAGACTATCCCTATCCCTTAGTTGTTACCTTTACAAAAGAACATAAATAATATAATAATCCAATGTGCAACCCACAATCATATGTTAAAGTGTGTGTGTGAAAATGAAGGTTCAAGAATACTTGTTAAATGAGTATATGAGCAGAATCAAGTAATAATAATGCAAGAGTTTATAAACCTGAATATTTCAAGAAGTATTCTAATAGGCCTTGTTATGAATATTGCAAATAACCATTGGAAAATGTTTACTAAGATGCGTCTCAAAAGTCACTAAAATTCCTCCTTACTCTGCCATCCTAGTAATAACAGTTTTGTCAAATGGTTTTAAAAACAAAAGCAGTTAGTTGGTTAGATTTTTTTTTCAATGTCAACTACTACTACCCTCTCCCCCCAACCAAAACGAGACATTGTCCTCAATGTCATAAGGTAGAAAGATAGAGTATAGAAAACATCACCTGAAACAACGAACACTGACAATCCTGAAACACACTTAAACAAATATAAGAGATAACAAAACAAAAAGATATTATGCTATTAATAAAACCAAAAGACATAAATTTTTACAAACTAAGACTCAAATCGTAGTTGTGATTGTGGCTCACATCTTCCCTTGGTTTTACGTCCAAGAACGGCTTAAACGCCCTCTATGGGTCAGGGATAGGCTTCCCATCCAGTTTTCTTAAAAACTGCAAACAGGGTCTTTTATAGTCAGATTCCCAAGACTAAGTCGATCATGTTCTTTATGGAATTGTGTCATAAGTCCTGAAATGCACGGTGCACATCTCCACCAGGATATGTCTCAAAAGTCAATAGAAGATTATCTAAAGATTCCTTATGTTTTGAAATAAATCCTGACTTTTGATAATTTTCACAAGCTTTGCAGAACACGTGTGTGTCTTTGAACATGGTGGGCCAATAAAATCCACATTGTAAGATTTTTGCAGTCGTCTTTTTTGATGAGAAAGGAGTCCCACATGCCTCAGAATGACAAAATTTAATGACACTACTTACCTCATTGTCAGGAATGCATCTTCGAAATATTTTATCAGGACAATATTTGAATAAGCAAGGGTCATCCCAATAAAAGTTCTTTACTTCGTTCAAAAACTTTCCTTTGTCTTCGGTACTCCAATGAGCTGGCAAATCTCCTGTTGCAAGAAAATTGATATTTTTAGCAAACCAAGGCATTGAACTAAGAGAAAGTAAGGATTCATCAGGAAAGTAATCATCGATTAGTGTGATGTTGGATGTTGAATCTGTTGTCACTCTTGACAAAAGATCTGCATCAACATTTTCGGTGTCTTTTTCATCCGTGATTTCTTCCTGAGAATAAATCATTTGCAAATCTTCAAATTCATCCAACTCAATTTTACTCAAAGTAGATTCAAGTTGATCATAAACTAATTCTTCAATAGAATCTACTTCTTGTAAATCATTATCATCTCCCGGTTGCTTGCAAATGTTGAAAATATTCATCTCCAATGTCATGTTTCCAAATGATAGCTTCATCAGTCCATTCCTACAATTAATCAATGCATTAGAAGTTGCAAGAAACGGACGTCCTAAAATAACAGGAAATGAATTACATGCTTCAACAGGTTGTGTATCCAAGACAATAAAATCCACAGGATAAATGAATTTATCGACTTATACTAACACATCTTCAACTATTCCTTTAGGCACTTTTACAGATCTATCGGCAAGTAAAAGAGTTACAGAAGTTGGTTTTAACTCACCTAGATTAAGACTTTGAAAAACTGAATATGGAAGTAAATTCACACTAGCTCCAAGATCAAGTAAAGCTCTTTCAATTTTTTGTTCTCTAATAAAGCATGAAATTGTAGGACAACCAGGGTCTTTATATTTCAAAGCATTATTGTTCTGAAGAATAGCACTTACTTGTTCGGCTAAAAAGGCTTTCTTTTTCACATTCAGTTTTCTCTTCACAGTGCATAGATCTTTCAAAAATTTAGCATAAGAAGGAACCTGTTTAATAGCATCCAACAAAGGTATATTGATCCTTACCTGTTTGAAAGTTTCAAAGATTTCAGAGTTGTGATTGACTTTCCTTTGTTTGGTCATGACATGAGGAAATGGAAGTGCTGGCGGGGAATCAGCCTTTTCTTTGTAATGATCAGATTCAATCCCTTCCTTACCCTTAGAGATTGACTCATCATCATTCTCACAAGGTTCAAGAATGGGTTTTTCAATAACCTTACCACTGCGAAGAGTGATGACTGATTTGGCTTGATCCATGTGCTGGCTTCCCGAACTACTTGCATTCGCATTGTATTGCCCCTTGGGATTTTGTTGTGGTTGAGATGGAAACTTACCTTTCTCTTGGAAACTGAGAGCAGATGTCAATTTTACAAGAGTATCTTTAAAATCTGTCATGCTTTGAGCAAGTTGAGTGTTAATTGCCTCTTGCTTTTCCATAAATGCATGCAATGTTTCCTCAAGATTTCTTCTAGGAGGTGGAGCATAAGGAGGTGCATATCCATGAGAATTTTGGAAGTTATGGTGTGCTTGAAACGGTGGTTGTGAAGTTTGTGCATTATTGTTATCACTCTTCCAATTGAAATTTGGGTGATTTCTCCAACCAGGGTTGTATGTTTGCGAGTATGGGTTATGATTGGGCCTTTGGAAACTGTTTAATGCATGGGCTTGTTCATGGAGACATTCCCTAAAAGAGGGCAAAGTTGGACAGTCATGGGTTGAATGTTCATTGGTTTCACAGATTTGACACACAATGTCTTGAACAGATTTTAGTTGACCACTCTTTTTTAATTCTAATGCCTCGACTTTTTTAGCTAAAGATGCAAACTTGGCTTGGAGGTCATGATCTTCCCTAAGGTTGTACATACCTCCACTAGATGTATGAGGTTGGGTTTTACTTGGTGCCTCATAAGTTCCTGTAGTGTCCCAATTTTGCGTATTTTCAGCTAGCAAGTCTAGGTACTCCATTGCTTCATTAGGGTCTTTATCCTCAAAAGTTCCATTGCACATCAATTCAACCATTTGCCTATCTCTAGGAGTTAACCCTTCATAAAAATATGACACCAATCTCCATGTTTCAAAACCATGATGAGGGCAAGTATTAAGCAAGTCTCGATACCTGTCCCAACATTGGTAAAATGTTTCTCCTGGTTTTTGAGTGAAAGTGATTATTTGTCTTTTGAAAGAGTTTGTTCTATGAGATGGAAAAAACTTCTTTAAAAATTGTTGTTGCATTTCATTCCAAGCACGAATAGATCCAGATCTCAAATTTTATAGCCATGTTTTAGCTTTATCTTTTAGTGAAAAAGGAAAAAGCTTTAACCTAATGGTGTTTATGCTACAATTTGAGTCATTATAGGTGTTACAGACCTCCTCAAATTCCCTTAAATGCAAGTATGGATTTTCTAAATCTAAGCCATGAAAAGATGGTAAAAGTTGAATAATGCCTGGCTTAAAATTAAAATGAGATGCATCATGTGGAAAAACTATGCATGAGGGTGCACTTGTTCTTGTGGGATTCATGTGGTCTCTAAGTGTTCTAACCCGAATATTCTCATTATGAAGCGATTGGTTATCTTCTTCAGCCATATTTTCTGAAAATGATGAGGATACCTTACAAAGTCTACCACTTAATGTACGTGACCACACTCTCATGCACGTGTAGGAAGAGAATAAAAGGAAGAAGAAAAGAAAAAGAAACAATACAAAAGAAAAGAAACAAAAGTTAGATAAAATGAAAAGTGAAAAGAGAAAATAAAATAAATACTATAATTTGTATAAGAATTTACCTTCCCGGCAACGGCGCCAAAAACTTGACACGACCAAAAGATTGATGTCTTCTCCCAAGTGCAGGAGTGTCGAAGTAATAAATAACCCGGCAAGATCGAGGTCGAACCACAGGGAGGTTAATTGTATAAATTATAAGCAATAATAATACAACAACAATAGTAACAACAACAATAGTAACAACAACAACAACAACAACAACAACAATAATAATAATAATAATATTAGTAGTAGTAGTAGTATTAATACTAATAATAGTAATAGTAATAGTAATAGTACCAATAATACTATTAATAATGATAATAATAAAGATGAAGAAGAAGAAGAAGTTGATGAGAACTTGAGATGGAAGATTAACGTAAGGATTAAACAATGATAACAACAAATGTCAAGGTTAGAGGATCCACTAATGGTATTTCAAACAAGTATAGCATAAACTCTTATTATTCAATTGGAAACCACACACAAAGGAGGTTCCAATCAGATTATAAATTGTTAACATGATTACATTAGTTATCTTATTCGAATAATGCTAATACTTGTAAATGTTCTCAGGCATTTATAATTATAACTTATGTTAACAACAAATCAAGTTCCTTTCATAGCTCAGGTGTCAGTTATACCATACAGTATGGGCTATGAAAGTGCCAAGTATTTGTTGTACCAAGTGTTATACAACATAAATCTAGATTAACCATTTAACAAGCAAAGTATTAAAAGTGAACAAGATAACAAATATAAAGCATGTTAGTATCAAATATTAAGGTCCATGTTGAGTTTATATTGTACTTATTCTTACACCATTAGTGTACCCTTTTCACCTTGACATAATTAACTTAGCTAAACATAATGAAAGAGAGAAACATAAATAAACAAGGAAAGGAAATGAAAAGCATAAGCAAGAAATTAATATAAGCAAAACTTAAGCATTACAAAATATGAAGAGAGAGCAAGAGCATGATCTTGATCTGAAAACCAAGATGCCTAAATACATGGAAAATGCCTCCTTTTATAGGCCAAAATTCGAAACTATTGATTTATTGACTAATTGATGAATGGGTGGCCACATCTTGACTTGGTGACAATTCTTATCTTCTTGTCTGCCAAAAACATTATTGATAACGTCATAATTTGAACAGACTTCAATCATGCAAGTTCTAGGAAATTGTCTCATCTTTCTAGGGTAAAAATGTGAGATCATTTGGACTTCTAGAACTCGAGATATGGGCTGAACACTGAACAGTGTCTGGGCTGCAGGACAGATTCAGAATTCTTTATTGTTGCTACAATTTGGACTTGAAAACGGCCTTGTTAAATCTTGGGTTCTCATGAAAGTTGTAGGCCTATGTCTTACCTTTCCATCCATATAAAGTAGACCTAAATCCGAGATCTACAGCTCCAGATATGACCCGATTACCGAACAATGTTCCAGTTTGGACTGCACCAACGTCTTTTTTCTAAGTTTGGCCATCTCTTTGTCCTTTCAATTTCAGTACTTCAACTCATCAATCAATTCTTTCATTTATGTGATAGGCCTGCATTTAAGATGAACACTTACCATAAATTAAAGGTATCTTATATTATTAGATATGTTATTATACAATATGCTTTAGTTAGGGAGTTATTGATACTTCAAGTGCAAAATGATGATATAAAACCTTGATAAAAATGCACTTTTAAGTACTAATCAATATTGTTGGTGCATGCGAAGAAGTATTTTCTAAAAGGCTCTTTTCTCGCCCCTCGTAAATGTCTATATCTCTATTCCCCCTTCCTATAGAGGATAGATCTGTTCTAATCTCTTGGCGGGTACATACCATCATGCAACAAATTAATAAACATCAATACCCTCTTTCAAATTCTTCCCATAATCCATACAAGGCCTCTAATACCAACTGTAACAGTCTCGACCATTTGATTTTATATACGCTAAAAGATCCCAACATATGCTCTTAATTTGAGGGTCATTTTTTTTTGAAAGAATTCTACCAAATTTTCGGCAGAGTTTCCTTTATATATAGGACATCCCAAATTATTGACTACTATCAATTTACCCATTTAATCTATTGCTATCAAATTTTTGACCAATGTTTTGATAATTTTTTTTTTAAAATAAAAAAATAAGGATTTACATGTGGCGATAACATAGAGCATCAGGGTTAGGGAAGCAATATGTCAAGGAGATAATTACTAAATCATATATAATTACTGCAATATAAAATACCATAGATATATGATTTGATTCGTGCTGGTTATGGAAAATAATTACTGTAATAAAAAATACCATATATATAGGATTTGTTGGTGCTAGTTATAGAAGACAATCTCTGCAATAATTATTGCAATATTTCCTTAAAAGCACATGTAGAGATTTTTTATATAAGTGAACATCCAGCCATATGCATAGGGGGAGAAAAATTTACAGGGGGAGCAATTTTGAGACAAAAATTTAAAGCAACTACAAAAAAACCCTAAACCTAAAATTTTCTCTCAACATCCGCAAGCCTCCTTTTCCCTGTTGACAGAGGTCGGCCGCACGCACCCCCTTCTCTTTGAAACCAAACAAGAGATTGCCCCTGCCTCTTGTGGACCATCTCCACTCCCCTCATTTCCCTTTCCTTTTGCAGTAAACCAAAAGACCCTAACTACCTTCCTGCTTCTAAAAAAAAAACCAGAAAAACCCCTGGCTTTGGGGCTTTTGATTTTCAGCTTCTTCTCCCTTCAGCTGGGCGCCCCCCTCCCTTTCCTCTCATCTCCTCTAGCCGCTGCTCTCATCTCTAGACCAGAAAAAAGCCCCCATAGACCAGCGGCTGAACCCTTCTCACAGAACCCAAGTCGTCTTTTCTCTTCTTCCCCGATCTTCTCCACCCAACAACCTGATAGAAGGTCCATTCTTCCCCACACACAGAAACAAAACCGCCTCACAGCCACCACAGACCCAAATCCTCCACCCAACAGCCACACAACGTAGGTTCCCTCTCCATTCAGCCTCCAGTAGCAACGGTCAAAACAATAGCCACAACAACGCTGCTATCACTAGAGATTTAGTAGCTTATGGACCTCGTCTATTCCCTTACCATCGACCTCAACGACGGACCAGCCACGACTCCCTCTCCCCGTGCAGCAGCGCCTTCTTCCTCCAGTAGCAAACCCAACCGCCGTGGCAACCAACAGGAGTGGAGATCATCAGCGCCGCCGCCGCCCAACCGCCAGACCTGCCACCGGGAGAAGAAGGAAAGAACAGCTAACTAAGAAGAAGAAAGAAGACAGAAGTTAACAGATCTAAAAAGAAAAAAAATACAAGAACAATCTGGACATAATAGATTAAAATCAACTGCCTGCCTTTTCTTTTTCTTGTTACAGGTCATCGCCGGCGAGGAAGAGAGGAAGCCAAGTCATATCAACCCCGTCCCCTATTTTTTCTCTTATAGCGGTGCGTGAACCCACTCGCTGCCACTGTTTTTATGGTCCAGAAGCTTCCCAGCAGGTTCTTGGTTTTTTTTTAGGGGTTATTATGTAATTTTTCATTTGTGTGATTTGTTGTTTTATTTTAAATTTTTGTTATTTGTAATTACATATGGGTGTATGAGAAAAACATAATAAAAAGGGATGTGGGTGTGTTTGTATGTTTTTTTATGTATGTTGTTGAATTATAAAAATAAAAAAGGCAAAAATTTAATGTTTTAAACTGCATATGATCAAGTATTTTAGGGACAAATAAAATCATGTTGTATTTCCTGTGAAAATGCAAGAACATGTTTCTACATATTTTTTGGGATTTAATAACTGATCTATTAAAGCATTAAAATTTTGACTAATATGTGGTTTGTTAACTTTAATTATGATTAACTGTGATGTTTGTGTTTTTTGACAAAGAAAAATATAAAAAATGTTTTTGTGTGTTGTATACGGCCAATACTCTAACATGTTTTGAATGTTTTTTTTATAAAGAAATAAATATTTGAAGTTTTGAAAATGTGTTTTTGCATGGATTTCTTAAACACAATAAAAAATGTATTTTCTTGCATTTCTAGATTTTACAACATGTTTGTAAAAGTCCAAAGGGTATTGGCCAATATTCCAAAAAATACAAAAATCTTATTTTGGGGGAATTCATCTATTATTCACCGTTAATGTTTGAATAAAAAAATCTTAAAGGGATGAATATCCAAAATATTATTGGGAATAACTTGTTATTATTCACCGTTAATGTTTGGATAAAGAAATCCTAAAGGGATGAATATCAAAAATATTATTGGGAATAACTTGTTATTATTCGCTGTTAATGTTTGGATAAAGAAATCTTAAGTGGTAAATATCCAAAATAATTTTCTAGGAATAATGAGTCATCACACATCCTTGAAAGAAGCCTCGATTAGAATCGAGGACATTTCAATTTTTGACTCCATGGTTTACGAGCCATGAGTATGAAACACTAAGGTAAAACGAGGCTTTTAAAGCGCTCTGAATTTCCTTAGATTTCTGAATCTTTGTCCCTCATCCTTTTGATTTACGAGTCACAAACTTGAAATACTAAGGGAAAAATGAGCTTTTAAAGCACATGGAATCTCCTTGGATTTCTACCTATCTCATAAATCATAGGTTATAAATTTAGTCTGAACAAACACAGATTTCAAGAGATCTGCATTGGTTCTCCTTGGTACTTTGTAGACATATCTAAGGGTGTGATCCACAATGACCAAGGGTTCTTTCTTTCTAGACCTCAAGTCCAAGTTTGTTCATCATAGTAAACTTATCCTAGGAAAACTGATGGGATTAGAAAACACCAACACCATAGCAATTATAAGGCAAACCAAATACCAAGCAGCTTACCTTAGTTAGGGTGTACTAGGGGTGTTAATATTTTCTCTTTATGCAACCAGTCTCTTACCTTAGAATCTCTGAAAGACCACTTTAGATTTCCTAGTGATCATAATACTAGGTGGCGACTCCAAAGAACCAATCAAGCAAACAAATGAAAAATCGCCATCGGACGCCGTGAAGGGGACGTGAGACAGAATGACGACTCCACTGGGGACCCTTGGACTAAGCTTGGTAATTGTTTTTTTTATTATGCTATGTGTTGTTTTTTTCTTTTTACTTTGAATGATAATTTGTTTAAAAGCTTTAGCATGCATCTTTACATTCTGTCATACATGGTGTAGTCATTCATCACTTTATTATTATTTTCTTTTTTGAGAGCACACACATTAAATTTTAAGTTAAGTGGGGGACTAGCATCTTGCCTTATGACTTGAGTCAAGGTTTAAGTTTGTGTAAACCCCAACTCTTTGCTGAGTGTTTAGACTGATAGTGAATGGTACACATGCCATCCCACTATCTGCTGAACCCCTATATTGCCTTTACGGGGGTGATCACTAGGACAACAAGAGACCCTTTTCAGAGATCAAGTAGTAAACCTACCCTATGTCTCACATAAAAGAACTAGAACCTATCCTTAGGATGTATGCTCCATAATATCTTTTTGCATCCAAACAAGCCCAAGCTCAAAGCATCTTGAATCTCAAGACCTTCATTCAAAAGCTAGCCAAGGGAGAGATGTTCCAGAATTGGGAGACCCAAGAACCATTGGTGTTCAAAATTTAACAATGCTTGTTTGATCATGATATTGTGTTGTTTGCCTTTTTCACCTTTTTAAATCGAGGTTCCAAATGTCAATTAGATTTTATCCTTGTTTTTTTTAGCCAAACGTTTTCCTTTTAATGAGATCATGCATTTTCAAAAGTTCATCTTGATGTTTTTACACATCACTTTCTGTTTTCAAAGCGGATCTTTCATAACAACACCTGCACTTTACACTGAGAATGAATGGCCAAACTTTAAAGAATACATATTAGTTGTAGAAGAAGAAGAATGAAGGAAAATAACATTAAGGGATTCACAAAAATTAATAAGAACAACATGAACAAGCTTGGAAACCCCCTAAAGAGGAATTTGAAACCATAGATGTGGGCAATGAAAAAAACAAGAGAGAGTTGAAGATAGGGACTTTGATCACCCCTAAAGAAAGAGAAGAGTTGATTGCACTACTCCAAGATTATGTAAATTTTTTTTCCTGGTCCTACAAGGATATGCCTGGTGGGTACCACTAGTAGAAGGATGCAAATCGGTTAAGCAAAGGTTGAGAAGGACCAATCCGAATGTCTTGATCAAGGTAAATACATAAATTGAAAAGCAGTGGAATGCTGGTTTTCTAGAAATAACCAAGTATCCGCAATGTATGTCCAACATAGTGGTAGTACCCGAAGAGGAAGATAAAATCAGAGTTTGTGTGGACTTTAGGGACTTAAACTGGACTAGCCCTAAAGACAATTTTCCTCTATCACACATAAATATGTTAGTTGACAATGCAGCTCATAGCCTCATATATTCCTTTATGGACAGGTTTTCGGGCTACAATAAGATAAAAATGTCGCAAGAGGATAAGGAGAAGAAACCTTCGTAACACTATGGGGAACTTTTTGCTACAAGGTCATGTCATTTGGGATGAAGAATGTCAGGGCCACTTACCAAAAGGCCATGGTGACTCTATTTCATGACATGATGCACAAAGAGATTGAGGTATACATGGATGATATGGCTGCTACATCTAAAGAGGAAGAGAGTTGTGTCCAAATATTGAAGAAAATACTTGAAAGACTAAGGAAATATAAGCTGAGGCTTAACCTCGCAAAGTGTTCATTCAAGATGAAATCTTGGGAAGTTGTTGGGATTTGTGGTGAGTGATAAAGGGATAGAAGTGGATGGCTATTTGATCTATGCCAACTCCCAAGATTGAGAAGGATGTAAGAAGGTTCTTAGGAAGATTGAATTACATTGCTCGTTTTATATCCAAATTAACCACGACTTGTGACCCAATCTTGCATTTGTTAAAGAAGTGTGCTTGGACAACACAATGAAACAGGAAGGAAAGGGTCATTTATTACCTAAGCAAGAAGTTCACAGAATGTGAGTCTAGGTATATAGTGATTCAAAAGTTGTGTTGCGCACTAGCATGGGCTTCAAAGAGATTTTGTCAATATATGTTATATCATGCTATGTGGTTGATTTCAAAATTATACCCATTAAGGTACATCGGTGGAAAGCCCTATCTGTCAAGCCAAATTGCAAGATGACAAGTTCTCCTAGCTGAGTATGACATAGTATATATGACAAGGAAAGCTGTGAAAGGGAGTGTTATTGTCGATCACCTAGCTGACCATGCTAGGGAAGATTATGGGCCATTAAAATTTGACTTTCTTGATGAAGATGTGCCTTCAGTTGAGGAATGGAAATTAGATTGGTGGAATATGTACTTTGATGGTGCTGTAAACATATATGGTAACAGAGCTAGTACAATGATAATCTCTCTTAATAAAATACTCTTATTTACTTGCATGAACAGGGTAAATTTGCAAAGTGCAACCTGGACATTTTTAGGCAATTATACTTATCAATTTCCCTAGGTCATTCAAACACGGATACCCTTTACAAATCAGGCCTTATCGATCATTCCCAGGCATTCCAACACGGATGCCATTAGCCAAAGCTAATCTTGTAATTCATCTCCCGGCAATTCTATCACGGATGCCATTAGCCGAAACTAATCTTGTAATTCATTTCTTGGCAATCCTATCACGGATTCCATTAGCCGAAGCTAATCTTGTTAATATGCTAGACTTTATTTACATTAAACATGGTGTTATTGTAATTGCATTCACCATAAAGACTTTAAATTGCATAAGTGTAAAGGGGAGGGAAAACCACGCATTTGCTCTGCTTGTCTCGTGACCTCCTCCAACAGAAGATCTAATCTTGGTTGCTCCTCCTGAATCACAAAGAAGTCTTTGGTCATGATTCCTTCAAGCCAAATATTATAGATAATCCATATTCATTCATTACACATATGATACTTTCTATGCATGTTCATTTCCTCATCATAACATACATACACATATCAAGTATATTTTCATAGTATATCAATGTGCAAGTGTCTGCATAACTAAGTTTATATATATATATATATATATATATATATATATATATATATGGTATTCATATGAAAGTCTAACTGTTATTGTTTAAGTCTTGAACCGTTACTGTTTGAACTATTATTGTCTAAGTCTTAAACTGTTATTGTTTGAATCATTATTGTCTAAACCTTGAAATGTTATTGTCTAAGTCCTAAACTGTTACTGTCTAAGTCTTGAACTATTACTGTTTGATGGTTATTGTCTACACCTTGAACTATTACTGTCTAACTATTACTGTCGCGGGGGGTGCAACGTTGTCTGGCGACGGCGGAGGCTCTTGGCGTGCCTCCTGGTGTGAGGTGTTGGTATGTTAGGAAGGTTTTTGGATTTAATCATAAAATTATGATTAATTTTTAGGAGTCGCCACCTAATATTATGGTCCCTAGGAACCTATGGTCTGCGAGAGTCTGGGTAAGGGACTGGTTGTGCAAGGGGAAGACGCATCACCCCCAGTGCACCCTACCTAAGGTAAGCTGCATTGTTGTTTGATTATTTTTTTCTAAGTCTAGTTTCTATTCATTGGTCTTTTCTAAGGCTCAAGGCAAATCTCTCTTTATGAGAGAGTCTCTACCTTATTGGGTTAAATCCTAACCATTCTAATGTCTAAAATTTAGCATCGCATTTTTACATCCTGTATCTTTAATACCTGAGGGTGTACTTTATCGTGTAATTTTACACCTCACAAATATTAAAGTCTACATCTGGATCCTAAAAAAAATTAGAAAAAAGATTTTTGACATGTTAGCCAAATCCTAATGGATAATCATAAACTGGTTATGATATCCATTTTTGGATTTTTTTTTAAACATGAAAAAGATGCAAATTTTTTATGAAAATATGCTAGGAAAATTTTTAGGATTTGGCCGTATGCATGAAAACAAAATATTTTTTTTTTGAAAAGGGAAATTGATTTAAAAGTTTTTGAGATTTTTTTTTGAAAATGTTTTTATTTTTTTTGAAAATTTTTGTTTTTTTAATATTATAATATTATATATTATTATAAGTGTGTGTGTCTATATATATATATATGGGTTGGGCCGGCCCAGTTGACTGGGCCGAGCTCAGCCTAGAAAAAGGAAGGCCGATCTCAGCCCCCTGTAATCTTTCTTCTTTTTTTAAGTGGGCCGGACCTGGCCCATAACATTGTGCTGGGCCAACACTGGTCCGACCCAAATCCAATGCTAATTATTTGCAAAAACGTGAACAGTTACTGTTCATGTTCTGCATGCAACCAAACGGTTGCAGAAGTTGCTAATGGGCGGAGTGAAGTGGGAGGCAACCTTGTAGAGGAGAAGGAGCTGCTGTCGCTGGCCTAGCGGGAAGTTAGCGGAGGTGCTGGTGGAAGAAATGGTGACGATGTTGGCTGCTTGTGGCGGAGGAAGAAAGAAAAAGATGCAGAAGAAGAGAATTTGCAGAGAGGAGAGGGAAGACCTCGCGGTGGCTGCAATTATCGCCGGTGAGGATTTGGATTCGTGGGGAGGCTGAGACGCCGTCTGTTGGTGGAGGAGAAATTTTTATGTGGGGTCTTCAAGGGCTAAAGAAGCAGCGGGGAGAGACAGAGAAGAGAGAACGTTGGCTGGAAGAAAAACAGGGGAGAAGCTGATTTTTTGGCTTATTTTGGACCTGATTTTCTCCTCTCTCAGGCCATGAAATCCACTTCTATTTATAGACGATGGAAGAGGGCAATCTTGTCTACACAGGGAAAAAAATTTCAGCCCTTGATTCGGTTGGGAAGGATCCCGACCGTTGGCTCAAAGTAGGCATGGTGCACTGTCAAATCTGCAGAAAAAGCTGCCTGAGTTGGCATGTTTAGGCCGGCGCCGGCGCCGATGAGTTGTCATTTAGACTGAATTATTCACATGGCGCTGTAGAGAAACTGCAGAGGATTATTTTTGTGTAAGTTTGGTTAAATTTGGTGGATGTTAGGTGCATTAAATGCACCTATAAAGTAGGTAACATGAGCAGTTATTTCAGAGATTTAAAGAAGAAGATGAACAATACCAAAATTATGATTTTGGCCAAAGTTCATTTCAGTCCTCCCTCTTTAAATTTGATTTAATTGCACCTATAATTGACCCTAAAACTTTAATTTTCTTACGATTTTGCCCCTGATTTGTCAATTGAACCCCCATAGTTGGCCACCTGTTGCAGAATGGTCCTTGGTTGCGAATTTTGTCAATTTAACCCCTAATTGACCCCAAAACTTCAATTTCTTGCAATTTGGCTCCTAATTTCAATCAATTACTTGGTAAAAATTAAATTTGGTCTTTGAAAATTCCAATATTCTCAATTAAGCCTAAATTAGGCTCCCAAACTTAATTTTTCACCAATTAAGCCCCAAATAAAATTAATTTGACCCATTTCAAGTATAATTAAATCCTTGCACTTAATTAAATCCTTCAATTGGACCCAAATTAATTCTTAA
>Ga0325414_1003064_pt1 | contig 17260 bp, 12 predicted proteins | sample PopdelMetagenome_8_FD_206183 | JGI IMG/M metagenome (GOLD analysis project Ga0325414, IMG submission 206183) | Populus deltoides microbial communities from Bellville, Georgia, United States - Leaf-PdKOR-R3 | ecosystem: Host-associated > Plants > Phyllosphere > Phylloplane/Leaf | place: USA... | reverse complement strand
GATCACCAAAATCGTTTAAGCATTGAAGAAGTGCTCATAGCAATTACTATTAAAGGAGAATCAACCGAGCCTCCATTTGGACATCTAATTTGGAGGTCACAAGTTTAAAATCACGTGATAGACAAGTAGAGATTTGAACAGCTGAGAGAGGCCAGCCCTTGAATAGTCAAAACTCAAAAGCTCCATTCCACACCTTAAGCTAAAAAAAAGGAGGTAAGTTATCAATAAAGAAGCTTCACATCTGCTCTCAGGTTCCCATGCCTGCTATAGCATTGACCCTGTCTCTTTGAGGTGGTGATAAACCTTAGTAAGCTTTCATTAACCAACTCAAATATAGAGCAAAAAAAAAAATGCAAAATAATCGTGTACAGAATAAGAGTTTTATTCATTGATTGCTAATGTGAAACTATTGCAACTGAAAAAACAGAGAGACAGAAGCTTGATGCTGGCCTGAGATATTAGCGACAGGTTTATCATGTCCATATTCTCGTCTGTTAAAGGTATAAGGGTCCAAAAAGTTGAAACTCCTTTAAACAGAGTAATCTCTCCAAAGCTTCTTGAATGGATGATGTGGCTGCTTCATGGTATGAACCTGAGTTCGGTTATGTTTTGGCTGATACAAATTATAACCAATCCGAGTTATCCCCATCTCCCAAAAATCTCAAAGTTTCCGACAAAATAGTTTGCAGTATATGTAATTTGTTCAACAATGTCATCGGTGAAATTTACGAGTCTAGTCAATAAAAAACCAATGGGGAAACGGGGACCATGGTGAAGAAAATGACTACCAATATGGGTGACCATTAAAATATGATCCATCTCATGTTGGTGGTTGCCACGTCCCTGGCTTGAAGGTTGAACCAGATCCGGTTGGTTCTGAATGCCTACAAAAAAAATATTTAAGCAACAGATGTCTGAGCGTCACTGTGGTGGCAACCATTTGAAAGAAAGAATCATGAAAGCAATGGAAATTTTAACACATTGCATAGTATTGACATTCATTTGTATATATTAAACATATTTCATAGGCAGTTCCCAAAACTTTGGCACTTTACCAAACCTGATGCAACCTTCAACAAATAGTCAGTTGTGATAAAGTTAACCCAAGATATACATGACTAATTATATTAATGTGCATTACAGATATGTGTGCTTACTCTGACAAAGGTTCTTTTGCTTTCTGTGCCCCAGCTTCATCTTCTCTGCAAAATTTAATAACTGGTGTCATGGCATGAAAAGAAAACCAGGTCCACTTTCAAGTATGTAATTGTAGGTGAAATTAATCAATTGCTAGAAATATTTCGAGGAACAGTACAACAGAAGCTTCAAAGTACAAGATATAATGATACTGTACAAGCTTGAATGATTTATCAGAAGCACAGTAAGTTCTCACAATTAAATAAAACAGTATAAGCCCAGGTGGTCAATAAGGTTGTCAGTTTCAAACCATCACAAATCCATGCATCCATGCATGGGTGCAAAGTGGGAGCACCAAGTCTTGGAGCAGACCCAAGAGGGGAACATGATTGGTTGAAGGAGCTAAAGGAACAATTGACTTGAGCGGTGTTGGCTTAGTAAAAGAAATCATAGCCAACACAGGACCGTTAAGATGAGAGAAGTTGTATTTTGACCAGCAACATAATGTGTGGTCTCCGACCTCACAATCAAGGTAAGCGGTAAAATGAAATTATCTCAAAAGCCAAAGATAACTGACCCGCTTCCTCTATCAACTGCATCTGATTCTTCCTCAAGCTTGTTACCTTTGAGAACAAGCACCATAATACCAAATCATGATTAGAACAGAAGTCAGTAGAGTAAAAAAGTACGCACGTGAACATGCTTGTTATATTCAAAGTCACTTGGCATGACATAACAAAACCTTTGGAAAATCCTTCACATGCAATGACATGTTTTGCTGTCAAGAAATACAAATTCTCTAGTAATATTTCAGTGAAAGAATGTAATACCTTCAGTAGGAAATTGGTGAATGAAACTTTTCAAGTCTGGACCTCCAGTTTTACCTGTAGAAATGGTAGATGAATATCAACAATTACATAAGTATGATGATGCTGTTAAAAAAAGTAGAGTTTGCCTTTAGCAACTTACCAGTGCTCTTGGCTTTGTGAGAACTGCCTTCTTTGGCTCTCCTTTCCTCTTCTTCTTGCTTGAGAACTTCGGCAGTCAAGAAAAAACATTTATTAAGATACTTGAAAAAGCTAATAAAGTCATGTGAAGTGGTGCAGAAAATGAAAACGGTATCTTAATAGTCAACATTTTTAGAGCAAAGGCCTTCAAGAACGAAGCAAAAATTGTTTTGTCAAATTATGTAGAAGATTGGAAAAGAAAAGACACAGTGAAAGATATCAAGGGTCTTCAACATACCATTTATAAAACATATAGATATACAGTGTCATGAAGAGACTACATTCAACAAACAAGTATTTGCTATGCAGTTGAAATTAAGGGTTAACGTAATGATTCGAGGGCTAGTTTAGTTTTGCTTAGGGTGTTGTGAGCAGTATGGGGGTTGTGGTAATGCAGCTGCTGAGGTTGGAGACAATGAGCAATATTATAGTCACCAAGCCAACAATAAAACACATCAATGATATTATTAACCAGAAAATAGAAGCAGGAAGAAACATAAATATCTATATAATTTTACTAGTGACTTACGTGCCACATTTTGCTTCACAAGTTCACGCCTTGCCTCCAACTCCATCTGTTCCTAAAGAAAATCGAGTATATTTACAGTAGAATAACACAATTCCAACAATGTAGCTCACTGAAATGAAAAACAGTAACACACTTAATCCTCCCATGTGTCTTTTCAAAACTGAATTGTCCAACCACAAAAATAGATATTCAAAAAGGGACAACACAATACTGGTGCATGTAACTCATCATTGTTAACTTGTACAGAGAGACCAAGAAAGGCATGATGAAATCAATTCAGCCTCTCAAATAGTGCTCTTAATTTTTCATCAAGTTACTTAAGGGTAGAAAGAAGATGCCTTCAATTTATTTGAAAACCACGAAGACCAAATTCACTATATGGAATTCATCTTGAAAATTCGAAAACACCATTGGTATCACAAAAATATAGAATGTTCCTGATTCTCTGAAAGAATGTATTCTAAATCCAAACAATGCTTGGAGTTTCTAATGGTTTTTAAAATAAAAATCACTGGAGGCCATTGGGATGATACTGCCCCAAACAAGAGTAGAATCAATTCCAGTAACTTAGGATGACACCAAGAGTTGTGGCGTGATGAATACATCATTCAAACCTTTTATAATAGCAATCATTGAATTGTCAAGAGGTGAGGAAGTGAACAAACCTAAACAATAGTTTTCGTGACATACAAAATTCCAAACTCAATGTTGAACATAAAAACCATAAATCACACGCATACTGTTAAATATGTTTCAGCTGGAGAGGAGTTTTTCTTCTAGCTCCCATTTTTCTTTATGGCATATGCGAAGGAAAAGGATAGTGTCTATAATATACCTCAGGAGTTGGAGCCCTTTTACGCTGCCCGTTCAGCCAGCATATCCATTCAACTACAATAGCCAAATTATAGACAAGCATTTAGAGTAAGGAATAAACCATGCAGAAGAAGCAAGTTGCACAGCAAGTCCCTTCAGCATGTCTACAAGTTGAAATAACATCTATTTTAACAATCACGCTTGGACTTGACCGCTGATTAGAGAAAACCAATTGATCAGAAAAGGTTCATTGAAAACTAATGATACTCAGAAACTTAGGACACAGTGTTGTGGTAGGGCATAATGGAATGCAACATTGTAACAGAGAGGGGAAGTTTTCCAAACTTCAAAATTGTACCTGATAGTGAGGTTGGATCCCCCTCCCCTTTGAATATTACGCATCTTTTCTCTTTCACTGAAACATCAACAAATATCCAAACTGATAAGAAGTTCAAGGAGGAAAAATTTTACAGGAAAGAGAGAGACCCACTTACTGATACCATCGATCTCTTCTGTTCTGGTGAAATAACGGTTCCCTACTTTGTCTACACCCACCATAGTTCGGTTGCTCAAGTAGCCAGCAATCCGTGCCAACAGCTTTGACATCTCTTTCTTTCCTTTTTACTACTCTTTTCTTGTTTTACTTGTTCTGGATGAAAGGATATCAATAATTCAATACTTAACAATCAAATTTTGCTAACATTTGGCCTCCTATGATTCTGTTGTTTGCAATTATCCATAATTAAAAAAGAAACAAACCATACGAGTATACCACTAAAAAAAACAGTGGACGTTTTTGAGCATTTGTGGTAGGAGGTGAAAGCTAAATTAAGAACTGTAAAGACGTTTTGAAGCGAGGAGTTATGTGTGAGAAGAAGGAATGGTCGTGGAAATGATCGAAGGTGGAGATTTGCGGTGGCGTGAGACACTGAGGAGTGGTTGCGGCGGATAGAGATCTGCGGTGAAAGCGGTGGTTTTGATGTTGGCTTCTAGGCAGCTTTTGATTACTGTCGAGACAGAAAACGGACACCGTGAAGAGGGCAGAGACTAGCTGTTTTCGAGAAAGAGACGAGAAAGACAGGGATGAGGTTAATGAATCGAAGGAAACTTGAAATATGAGCTGGTTTTTGGTAACTACAAATCAGTCCCCAATCTATATGATTATTGAAATACCAATCCCCATGATTTATTAAATTCATTTTTATGGATAGATATAATAATCTATCTATCGATCTATGAAAAATTGAAAGCAGAGGAAGTTAGCATTATCGAATATGATGGTGACAACTCAGCACTGCTTGTATGGAATTTTTTACACAATTATTATTAAAAAAAATTCTAAAACATGTGGAAAAAAACATTGTAGAAATCTATGGTGAATTCACCTTGTTTTTTTTTCCTGCCCCTCTCAGCACAAAAATATAAGTTAGCAATAAGAGATATTTTGGTTTTTTTTTCAAGGTCACATGTATCTTTTAAAAATCATTGGGGGCATAGAGGTTCTTTTTGTGTTTTTTTAAACAATAAAATTATTAAAATAACCTTTCATGAAAAGAAAAGAAAACCCATTTGTCCAGGGTCTATGAGGTCATTTTCTTTTTTAATGAACATTAAAAAGACACTTAAATGAACTCAGGATAAGTAATTTTAAAAATTTCTTGGATGGGTATTTTTGTCATTGTGTTTAATTTTTTTTTTTATTATATTGAGGTTGACTCATGAATATTTTTATCTTTTAGTAATATAAAGTTATTAGTATATGCATTACTTGGATAATGGGAACAACAATGCCAAGCTATCAAATAACTTTTTATTATATTATTGAAAGCATTATTATTTTTTTATTAATATGAATGTTTGGATCAGTTTATATATAACTTAATTAATTTTATAAAATTTAAAATTAATAATTATATAAATTTTTAATTACTCTAAGATTTATAATATTGGGACGTGATTTCATAAACCAAACTTAAAATTTAGCAGGTTTTCGTGTTATTTTTCTCTTGATATGACACATGTAAGCGCAGAATGGATAATTTATCGTCGGTGACGCATTTATCGTCACGAAGACGCTCTCTGATACTCTCGAAAACTTCTTTAATAGGGACAGTCTCCACTCCAGAAACCAGTCACAGATTATCGGAGCACTGTCCTTAAAAGACCTTTCAGCTTTCAACAGATCTGTTTATAGACAGTGGATATATATGAGATGAATGATTTGTATCTGTACTGTTGTTATTTTATTCCATGGCAAAGTTTATGGCCTTTTATGTTAGAAACATAAATGAAAATTACTTTTCTCCTCTGGTGTTTACCTTCTCAGCAAAATATCTTCGTATATATTTATTCCCAACACAAAATCTTCATACCAAAAAAAACCTTAAATATTTAACTCTTAATTAATACTGTTAGTTGGCTTTTTCATTAATTTAAAAAAATCATTTTGAGGTGCTAAGTTTATATGTCAATAATATTATATTTAAAATATTTATATTTTATGTATATTTATATTTTATAAAATAAACTATATATAAATACATGATATAATAAATTCTTTTTTTTTTCACAATTACACTTTTTATATTTCATTTTTTTATTGGAAGTGATTAAATAGTTGCATTCAATATTATATACATGTTAGATAATCATGACAAAAAAAATTAAAACTTTTATAAGTTGCTTTTTAGTTTATTTTTTACAGTTAGCTAAACATCAAAAAAAAATTTTTAACTAATTTTGTATAATACTGTCAAATATAAAAAATAATTTACTTTTTAGATATTTATTTTTCATAAAAATCATTTTTAAAAAAAATATTTTTCAACAAACAAACAGAAAAGAAAAGGCATGCATTTAAGTGCTCTCTTATAGGTTTGTGTTTAGGAATGTAGTAGTTGTTGTTTTTTAAAGTATTTTTCATTTCAAAATAAATTAAAATAATATGTTTTTTTATTTTTAAAAAATTATTTTTAATATCAACATATCAAAATAATCTGAAAATATCAAAAAAATATTAATTTAAAATAAAAAAATTAATTTTTTTCAAAAACACTTTCAAAACATAATAGAACACATGCCATAATAATAATAAAAAAAATAATAAAACAACGGAGAAGCTATTTTTACCCCTTGGTTAATGTCGGGACTTTCAAATTTAGGGTGATTAATCCGACAACTAATTAAATCATAGAATGATAAGTTATTATTGCCTCTCTAGGATTCGGTTTATATAAGAATTTATTGCTACTAATTTCCAATCACTTTTTATATATGATTTAGTAATTCCCAATTAAAAACATTCAATGTTCTTTTTTAGAAAAATTTAACTTTCAGTATATTTGATGCACGTGAATGAACATTAATCACCGTGCGCCTAGGCAATAATTAGCAGGGAAAACCACGCTTTTGCCTCTTACGTTTGTAGAAAATGATGGTTTGACCCTTTATGTTTCAAATTTGGTCAACCAACACCTAAATTGGCTTTGGCAGTTGACACTAATCAATAACTATCATCAAATTTAGGTGTTGAAAAGAGACCTAATTGCACTTTTATAAATACAAGGACTGAATTAAACTATTTACAGTGAATTGTAAGTGCATCTCCCAAAAGAAGAGAGAGAAAAAAAAAAAACTAGTTTTTCAGCTTTTCTCCCCCCATTCACAGCTTTCAACGAGAGAGTCAAATAAAGAGCCACCTATCAAACTATCAAAAAAGCCAAAATGTTTAAATAGATTATTTAAATATTCTCCCTTTCATGGATTAAATTTTTTTAATAGCTTTTTTTTTAGAAAAAAAAACTAAAAGTATTAATATTACAAATTGTTAAAATATTTTTTTTATTGGAATGCATTAAAAAAAAAAACTATATCTATACTATTAAAATAATTAAAACTCAAGGAACATGATAAATATTTACCAAAAACATGGACGGTAAAAGGATAATTTCTCCTAATTAATATATGGTATTATACATAATCATGAAAATTGAAAAGTTCTTGGTCCCGTTTGTTTGCTGGAAAGTAGCTTTCTTTTGGAAAGTGAATTTGGGGAAAGTGAATTATTTTTGATATTTGGTAGTGTAATTGAAAATAAGTTGGAAAATATTTTCCAGTGTTTGATTATGTCATGAAAAATAAGTTGGAAAATAAATTATTAATATTTTATTTTTTTTCAAGTTTATTAAAATAATGAGGAACAAATTTTACAAATTAAAAAGTTGAATGGGAATGAAATTGAAAAAAATATAATTTCATAAGTTATCTCAAATAAAATAAATAATAATAAAAATAATAGAGATCAAATCTAACAAATTAAAAAATTAAAAGATGAATAAATTAAAATAATAATAATAATTACCATTTCATGAAATATTTCAAATAAAATAAGTAACAATTAAAAGAATGAGAACCAAATTTAATAGATAAAAAATTTCAATTAAAAAATGATAAGGAAAAAACAAACAATAATTATAAAAATGAGGACCAAAGTTGATATAAAATTAAATTCTAAGGGATGAAATTGAAAAAAAAATATTAAAAAATATATATATATAACAATCAAAAGTTTGAGGACCAAATTTAATATAATCAACAAATAATATGATATTTCTAAATTTTTCATAACTTCCAAAAAGTATTTTCTGTCCAAAATAAAAAGAAAATACTTTCCTGAAAGCCAAATCAAATTTTTCTTTCACTGAAAAATATTTATATTTTCTATTGATCAATTTTTCTAATGACAAACAACCACATAAAAATTTAAAAAATAATTTTTAAAAAATTACTTTTCATCAAATAAACTCCGCTTACACCAGTAATTATCATAAAAACTCTCTATTAAAACATAATCACAATTCTCATCTGAATTCCGAATACATATACCATAGAATAATATTTTACTTTGCCACTGCAAACTCTTCTTAACTCACTAAATTGTCCCAGTCCCTAAAGCTTCGCACATTATATAATTTGGGATGCTTGCCAGGTGTTTTTTAGAATGATTTTAAATTAGAAATGTATTAGAATAATATATTTTTTTATTTTTAAAAATTAATTTTTAATATCAACACATTAAAAATAATTTTAAAATATATAAAAAATAATTAAAAATAATAATTTAGCTAACCTCCTTAGACTATGCTCCCAAGCATAGCAAAATTAGACAACACCAGACACACTCTTTTTTTAAAAAAAGTAAAAATAAAAACCCAGCCCATAACTCCCCAAAGCCACAATAAGGCAAAGGACGCTACATTTCTTCCTCCCAGATCCAAGAGAAGGAAAGGCAGCCTTTTATAGAGAGAAAGAAAACTAGGTACTGGGTAGAGACTAGACCAGAGTAAACTCAACCAGAAGCATAGAATAAAAAATAAAAACACCAGACCCCTCCATCTTTCCTCACCAAGCAAACAATCCCTTCTCTTCGGATTCCTTCCAACTCATAAATTTCCACCACTTCTCCTTCTCCTCTTTCCAATTTAGAAACTTATATTAAAAACACGACTGTGAAAATTAATCAAAATCAAAGAAGATGGCCAGACCTAATCAAGAAGCAATCGACACATTCATCAGCATCACAGGCGTCACCGAAGATGCAGCAGTGCTAAAACTCGAGGTTACTCTCTTTTTCGGTCTTCAATTGCTAATCGGATTGTAACCTTGAAAAAACTGAGTGAAATTGCGAGTTAATTTTAGGCTCTGATTGCTGGATTTTGTAATCGGTGTGTAATTAGGGCTAGCATTGTTGGTTAAGTTGTTAATAAAGCTCGCTGGAGTTCGTTGATTGCTAATTATTTCTAATTCAAGCTAATAAGGGGTTTCTTTTTGGTTAATTTAACTGATGATAATCAGACTATTTGATGCAGTAGATGCTCAGTATTTCGAAGGGATATATTTAGATTTTGCTATAATATGTTTAATTATGCGGATTTTAGACTCAATTGTATGTTTTTGTGCTTCTAATTTACTTTTCTTTTTCTTTAAAATTCTTGATTGCAATTAGGAGCATGGTGGTGACCTCAATGCAGCTGTCAATGCGCATTTCAGTGAAGGAGACAGAAGCGCGTTAGTCACTTCCTCCATCTTGCCATCCTTTGTTTATTAGTTGTTGCTTTCACTTCTTCCATTTTGTCATCCTTTGTTTATTAGTCGTTGCTTTCCAATACTCTGGTAGAAAATATATATTCTGTGCAGTTCTCGTGACATGTTTTTGAACACTCATGTTGCAAAAAATTTTCCCAGCACAAGACGACCTTCTATTCATGCTCCTCAAGATGATCTCATGGATATAGATGATGATCCAATTGAAGTTGCACCACCTCCTAGAAGAAATCCTCAACCACTTCTATCTGAGAGTGTTGCTATGAATCGACTCCCATTTCTTGATCCACGTTTTCAAAGAGGTGTACTTGGTACTGGTTCTGACTTTACAAATCTGGCACCATTTGTTTCTCAACCAAGAGAAGTAAGGGAGATACCTATAGAGGTCAAGGATGGTAGTGAAGCATCTGGCCATTCTGGTCATGCTCCAATCATTGAAGATGTAACTGGAACTGAACATGCACAAGGTCCTGATATTCAGGGAACCGTCATAATTGAGGATGATGACAATGATGATATTTCGACTTACTTAAATGCACGGGCTACCCAACGGAATAGTTCTCGTGCGGGGCATCTTAGACCTAGTGCTCCTGAATTTGATAACTTGCCTTACTATAGCAATGACATAGAAGAAGAAATGGTTCGAGCTGCCATTGAGGCTTCAAAAAGAGAGGTTCAGGTAAGCTAACCAAGCCAATGGTTGGTGCATGCATTATCTGATTTGTTCTTCTGAGTAGTTTCTGTTACTTTACTCATGATATGGGTACCGTTAAAACTGGGAACCAATTTGAAGCAGACCTCGTGAACCTCAGAACTTTGATTTGGAGCCCCTCATAGTATTGGATCATTTGATTTGGATGCCTTCTTTTCATTTGTAAATTTAATTTGAGTTACGTGACATAAACTTCTAAAAACAGGGTTCTTCTGCCATTTTGCATCTTTTTGGAAGCAAAAGAGTTCGAGATATTATTTTTTTAATAATTTGATCAGCTACAATCTAAAATCATAACTTTTAAAGGTTGGACTAGCTTTTTGTTAAGGCGGTCTCTTTATGTTTTTTAAGTTTAAAATGCTTCTATTTTTAATTGATTGTACGCATTATGATGTAGGAGCTAACTGAAACTGGACCTCAGCAAAGGCAACCTCAGGTGGAGGATGCTGAACTTGAACATGTGGTTTCATTATCCTTAAGGGTTTGTGTTTCCTTTACACTTTGCTTTGCTTATAGGCATATCTTGATCTTGTATAACACAAACTGAATCCAGGCAGCATTGCAAGAGAAAGCTTTGCGTGAGCAGAGGGGGAAAGCTTTGCATGAGCAAGAGAAAGCTTCAGAAGTAGGAAGTGATGCTGTTGAGGCAGAGAAGGGGGGAATAGCTTTATTAAATGGAAGGTAAGCATTCTTGATTGCTCATTAATAGATATAATCTTATGATGTTGATCTTTATCTGCGACTGTTGTGATGTTCTTCTGACATAATGGTCAAACAAAGGACAATAAAGTATTGTGCTGTCTATGATAACCATGATCATTTGGCCCACCAAGAATGTATAATCTTAGGAAAAACTCGAAATGCATCCTAAAACATCATTGAACAACCATAAATGACAACATAGTGTGTGTTAGATTATACTTCCGGGATTATAGCTAGGAAATCTTACAATGGTCTGTTGACTCAATATAGGCAGGAGGCAGGAAGCTCATCCATACACGATGAAGCAGAAGATGTGGAAGAGCAGCCTCTCATTAGGCATAGATCTAGACAAACATCTTCTGGCTCTATGGAATCTGCTAGAGAAGCTGGAGTTGTGGAGGCTAGCCCGCCATCAAGTCCTGGACGGAGTAATATAGGAAGTCATCCCCTGCACAATGTAGATGCCTTTTCAGATGAGGTATCTTCCACCATTCTACTCAACAATTTATCAACTCTAATTTCAGAATTTAGAACACCTAACATTCTATAGGTAAACTAACCTGTTTGACACTTGAAATTTGACAAATTGAAGTGGGGAGGCATCTCTTCTGAGGAGCATGATGAAGCAGTCATGCTTGAGGCTGCAATGTTTGGTGGAATTCCTGAAGGGACTGGATATCGCCTTCCATATGCACCTCATCATTTTATGCAAAATGAGAATAATTATCCTCGACCAGTTCCTCGTCCTCCATCACCTTCTTTACAAGCTCAGCGCATTATCCGCGAACAACAGGTTTGACATTTGGGCTTTGACTGGGAGAAAAAAATTCAATTTTTGGGCCATAAACATGATGCAGTGGGCATGCATTGTCTGGTGGATGCAGGACGATGAGTATCTTGCATCATTGGCAGCCGACAGAGAAAAAGAGATGAAGGCCATTGAGGAAGCTGAAGCTCATCGTTTACAAGAAGAAGTAGCTAGGAAAGCTGCTCTTGAAGAAGAAAGGAGAAAAGAGGAAGAATCTCGTAGACAATTGGAGGAAGCGCAGGTATTGTTTTTCATTTATTTTTTATGCTGAAGGTGGACATGGAACTGGTGACAAATTAAAGTCCTTTTCCAAACTTGTAATGTTAATATTTGTGTTTGTTTGGGCAAATGGTAACAGTGGAATTGAGATTTTGATGCTCATTAAAGGTAGCCAGTCACCTTGTTTGCTACTTTTTCTTCATTGTCTTTGGTTTTACCCTTTGGCAGCTGTAAATATGGTTGCAAGTCTCTCAAAGTCATTGATCAGTTCCTTGCTTGTTTAGGAAGGGACAAGACCAATGACTTTAACAAACCTTTTGGTAACTGTTAATAGCAGCTTGTGTAATCCTTCCTAGGAGTTTGAGAGACTGTTGGCAGAAAAAGAAGCTTCTCTGCCTCATGAACCTGCATCTGATGATGAAAATGCTGTAACGCTTTTGGTGCGGATGCCTGACGGCAGCCGACGTGGCCGTCGATTTCTCAAGTCTGACAACTTACAGGTGAGTTTTTCCAGCAAAGTAATGTGCTTGAGCATTTATCTCCGCTCATTATCCTGGTTTCACTATGTTGTTTATTGTACTTTGCAGGCTTTCTTCGATTTCATAGATATTGGCAGAGTGGTCAAGCCTGGCACTTACAGACTGGTAATCATTCATCTAAATTTTCAGTAGTTTTGGTGAACATGTCCATATATACATTTGATTTTGTTATTTGGTTGAAACTTTACACCATTTCTATTTTGATGCTAGAATTTCTGGTGAAAAATTGTAATTAAATTTACATCTTGGCATCTCTGATGTGTTGTTACTTGAGGCAGGTGAGGCCATACCCAAGGCGTGCTTTCAGTGATGGAGAGAGTGCATTGACTCTCAATGAACTTGGCCTGGCCAGCAAACAGGAAGCCTTGTTTCTAGAGTCGATCTAAGAATGAACATCTTACAAATTGTAGAAAGATACTTGGAAGTTTTAAATTTGTTTGCAAGAAAAATGAATGAATACGGGTCGATGAAAATTGTATGGACATCTGGGAGGGGGGTGTGTTTACTCAGATCCAAACTGTATGGACATATTTCATGGAATTTGGGTCGATGAAAACGTTCAACCTGGCTCAACAGGCCGCTTGTTTGTGGTTGCAATTTGTTGTTTTGGGTCTTGAAAATGATTCAGCATCGGAGGAAATGTTTTTGTATATATTATTTATATTGGATGGATAGAACCTCGTTCTAGAGTGCGGTCGTCGGTATTCACGAGCTTTACTTTATTTGATTTACATATGTTGGCACTTGGAAGTGTTTTGCAAGCTTGTTCTGTTGGTTGGGTCTCGGACGTGGAAGATTCTACACCTCATGTCCACTCCCGTCAGAGCTATCTATGGTTTCACTCTACTCTAGCTGTCAGCTGATAAAGATACCGTTGGCAGCGGCGCATTTTAGTTTTGGCTACACTGTCAAATTGCAATTTGTGCAGTGTCTCCAACGATCTTACCGTTTTATGGCAGATATTCATTCATAAATTAGGCGATTAGCAAATAAAATTAAAAAAAAAAAGAGCAAAAGTCTTGTCGCTTAGAAATAATAATGTTCAGTAACTATCGTGCTTTTCAAACATAGCAAGGTTAAATTATGTTATTTTTTATTTAACCGGTTAACTAATTCATAATAATTAGTAAAATCAGTTGATTAGTTTTAAAAATAATAAAGAAAATCTCAAAATTACTAAAACCAGGGTCTTAATAAGATTTTTTATATCTTGTAATGATGTAATAGCTATTATAAAAAAAAAATGATATTTGAAAACTTTCATAAAATTTTGAATATGATCCAGCAGTCGGATCAAAAGTTATAATCTTTTTGAGTTGTTATTCTTGTCTGACACGATTAGATCTTCTCTTGAACCTAGACTTGTCTCATTGTCCATAAATGTATCCTCTAGATCTCCACATAATATATTTGAGACAGATCCGTAGACCTTCACTCGACTGCTTAGAATTACCCACTACTTTGTGAACCTAGACTTGTCTCATTGTCCATAAATGTATCCTCTAGATCTCCACATAATATATTTGAGACAGATCCGCAGACCTACACTTGATTGCCTAGAATTACCCATTACTTTGTGAACAATAATTTTTTGAGATTTTAATTAGAGTCTATTTTTTAGTTTACAAGTTGAATAAAGACAATTTTAATTCATAAAATTATAGTTTTTATGTGAAATGATCGGCCGGTTGAGCTAGAAATAGCACGATTTAATGATGTCGCATTTTAGAAGCACAATATTTACTAAATATCGCTCTTTTGAAGCACAATAATTATTTTATTACGTTTAGAAATAGTGACATTTAGTAAATGTCACATTTCTAAAGTGAATATATTCAAACTATATTATTTCATCAATTTTTTTTCTAAATAATGTTATTCTTCCAAATTTTTATATTTACCTTGGTAATTTTACATAAAATCCAGTAATTGCCAACAAGTTCAAAATACCATGTCAAATAATGACACCGAATCAACTTTTACTGTGTTCAGGTATTGATCTTTAAAATGACTCTTTCACCTTTCGTTGGAGATGGATGTCGCTTCTGTCGTTAACTGCTGGTTTTAAAAGTAAAAGATCGAGGGGTAGAGTCGATCATTTTATGATTATCCCTCCTGCTCAGAAAAGAAGTTAATCGGACCCAGAATACTCGTGCAGGCTGGATTCCAAGTTAAAATACACAAAAGATGAAAATGTTTTTTTTTTATCAGCACTAAGATTTATTGAATAAAAAATAAAGACAATTAAAATAAATATTTAAAAAATTATAATGATTTGAAGTATAGATAAAAAAATGCATCTCTTTAACTAAAATTACATATCCTTGTTAATGAGTTTCTTTTTTTGTTGACAAAATATCTTTTTTTATCATATTTTTTATGATAATATTAAAAACAAGTTTAAATAAACAATAATAAATAATTTTTACACGAATGTACAAAAAACAAAATAAAAATAGTAAATTTCAGAAAAATTATATAAAATATACAATAGAAAATAACAAAATAGATATTTATTTACTTTGACTATTCATGAGCAATTTGTTTTTTTTAATTGCATATTAGATTCATATATAATTATCTACAAAATAATTGTTAGTATTACTATAAAAAGCTCTAATAATCTTAAAAACTATGGCAAATTGGATTATTATTTAAATATTATTTTTATAAATTTATTTAAAAAAATCTTACTGTAAAATATAAGAAAGAATAATCAAATAAAAATTTAATGACAATTAAAAATAATGTCAAGTGCGTCTGGGCTAGAAGGATGGACATGTATGTTTGGGTATAGAAAGTCAAGTTCGTATATTTTTTTAAATATAAATGATTTTTAAAAAAAATAGAATGAACGACGTATCATCTTACGAGATAGGTGGTGTATCGTTCACTTGCAACAATTTTAGATAATTGAGTGACTTTGGTGCCTAGAAGATTGGGATCTAAGTTTTTTTTACCTCAAAAACCTAAATCTCAACTTTTTTTAAACCCAAAATATGAAAAAAAATCATTTAGCCCTCTAAAACCTTATCCATAACTACTAAATACATTTTAATCGAACTAAAACTCATATTAAACTTAAATAAATTATTGAGTTTTGATCAACATTTTCAAATATTATTGAAAATAAAAATCATCTTTATTGAGATTCTTTTTTAAAAATAAATTTATAAATATCAAAATCATAGCTATTGATGATTGAAATTTAAGGATCAAATAAATGCAAAGGATGAAACTTAAGAGACCAAACTAAGCTTCTTTGCGCTTTTCAGGAATATAAGTGGAAAAGGCTTTGTTTTTTCTTATGTTAATCTTCTTCTTTGTCTTTCAATTTTTTTAGAAAAACAACCTAAAATTCTACCATGTTAATTTGACACATCAAATACATTAGATGATGCAAATCAAAACAAATCCCAAACACATAAAATCATGCGGACATAATAAAATTAAAATAAATAGTTTAATGATCAAAGTATTAAAAATAAAAATTTTAAGATTTTATAAGGAATAAATTAGCTATCAATAACGGATGACTATACATTATGAAAGGATGAGTAATGTTTATACATCAAAACACCTTCATGTTTTAGTTGTTAGTATTAACTCGAGAGGCTTTGTTTTCTCATCTATTAATAATTTTGGTCTCTAATTTTTTAATTGTTTTAACAACAAAACCTAAGGCTTTGTCTTGTTAAATCAATCTTTAATTTAATGTTTAATTGTTTTAACAATAAAACCTAAGGCTTTGTCTTGTTAAATCAATCTTTAATTTAATTTTTAATTGTTATATGAAACTTTGAAATACTGGAGGGAGCAAGCAAATAAAAACAAAACATAAAACCATGTTTACGTATATTGAGAGGATAAAAATAAAAATAAAATCTCAAATTACCAAATTGTAAAAAGTAAAAAATTAAGGGATATAAAATTAAAAAATATAGCTATGAGCAATTGAGTGAATAGGAGGCAAATGTGAGAGGGTGAATGATATTTAGATAATAGAACACCATTCTGCTTTATTTGTTATTATTAATAATATTAATATTAATTAATGTATTTTTATTTGGAGTTTTTCTTTTAGGATATTTAGAATTGCGTTCTAAAAATATTTTTTAAAAAAATTAATTTTTTATCATTTTAAAATATTAATATTAAAATATTTTTTAAAATAAAAAATATTATTTTAATATATTTCCAATAAAAAACATTTTATCTTCTAAGTATAAAACTGCCGGAGCTGACAAATTTCCTTGCAACTTCATTTAGCTTTACCTGGCCCAATAATGGGCCCAAGTTAGAGTTAGACTACTATCTTTCAAAGTTCACTTAGACTACATTATTAGACTCTAATTATGGCTGACAGTGCACCACGTGTGTTAATGACATTGGAGGTTATGGGAAGTTGATGATAATCACACAAAAAAGCCCCACCAAAAAGATGAGCCGGTTATAACCCAACGGTCAAGTGAAGTGGTATCAACTATCAAGGGGACAGGCACGTGCATCCTACGTGACAGTCACAGAGTAAAATACCAAAAAGTAAAGAAAAATAAACATATTCACACGTCTTCACGTACCCTCCGTACACACCACCTCCTCCAACGGTCATATTTCACCGACATACTACAACGGTCACTTGAACTGCATTCTCCACCATCCGATCAAAATCCAACGACCAGAAATCAGTTT